>Ga0208863_1001541_pt1 | contig 14130 bp, 6 predicted proteins | sample RifOxyD3_FD_184040 | JGI IMG/M metagenome (GOLD analysis project Ga0208863, IMG submission 184040) | Soil microbial communities from Rifle, Colorado - Rifle Oxygen_injection D3 (SPAdes) | ecosystem: Environmental > Terrestrial > Deep subsurface > Rock core/Sediment | place: Rifle, Colorado...
TCTGCTAAGCGCCTGGCGCACCAGCAAGATCTCGGCAGCTGTTTCATCATCTTCTTGAAACAGGGCATCGAGCAGGCTGCTTAATTGCTCAGCCCAACCAGCCAAAGTAAAAGTCTGTTTAAGCAGGCTAACCCGGTCGGCCAGGGTATCGAAAAACTCCAGGAAACTGCCGAGCAATGCAGCTTGGCTGCCCTGGCCAGCGTCGCAGGGCAGGATACCGGCAAAGGTTTGACTTTCCTCACCGGACATGGCCAGACCAAGAAGCAGCCGATCAATCCCGGCCTGCCAGGAGTATTCGCCGAAACCCGGCAATTTCAGGTCCGTCCGTTCCTGCTGATCCAGGCCCCAGCGGATGTTTACCTCGAAGGCCCAGCTTCGGACAAGGTCGCAATCTCGTTCACTTAGGCCAAACCGCTTGCGGACCGCAGCTGTTTCGAGCAGTCCGAGAACCTTGCTGACCTCAAACCGGCTTTCGGCCAGATCACAAATTGCCAGAAAGGTTGCCGGCAGACGACCTTCGCTGCGCCGACCACGGTCGGCAATACTAAAAGGGATGCGGAGCGGGTCACTGACATCTGCATCAAATACCGCCTGGATCAAGGGGCCGTATGTTTCAATGTCCGGGGTCATGACCAGGATGTCGCTAGCCTTTAAATCTTGATTCTGCGCAAAGAGACCCAGCAGATGGTCCTTAAGGGTTTCGACCTCGCGCATAGGGCTGTGGCAGGAGTAAAAGACGATCGAGTTATCCGCTGCCTGATCGTGCGGAAAAGGGCTGGCATCTTCCGGCGTTAAGATATCGGACTGTACCGAGGCCAGCAGAGTCAAATGCCCGGGGTTTTCAAATATCGGATTCTCATAACACTCCTCAAACTCCTGGATCAGTCCAAAAAAATCACGTCCCTGATGGCCGAACTCGGCTAGAAGGCCATTGCCGAGTTCTATACAAAGCGCCTCAGATGATAGATTGCCACTCTTCCGGCTGATTCCGGCTGCTTCCTTGGCCGACTTGATATGCTTCCAAAATTCCCGACATGGATTCATCAAAAAGAAATATACGTCAACATGGCGGGATATCGCTTGAAACAGTTTAAGATGATATGGCGGTAGCGCAGAGACGCCGAAAATCGCTACCCGGGCAGGAAGGTCCTTTGCATCAAAATGCGGCGAGGACAAAGTATCATGACAACTCTTCAGGAGTCCGGCCCGATTCGGCCCCTTTTGCAGTTGAACCAGCCGCCGCCACAATTCGGCCTGGAAACCGCTATCCCTGCCTTGCTCCCAAGAATACAAGAGATCCGGCCGATACATGAGATACTGGTCAAAAAGATCGGCCAGCTGCCAGGCGAACAGAAAACGCTTCTGCTCATCGGCTCCAGACAGATAGCCGGCAAGCTCAACAAAACCGGACTCTCCCTCAACCTCGGCAAGCAAACCCATGAGCCGCCAGGTCATAGTCTGGCGGTCATCGGCAGCCTGCGGCTCATCCGGCAGCACCCGCCCCATGATCTCGCCAAGAAAAACATTGGGGAACGGACAATCAGCATTGGCCCAGACCCCCAAATGACTGGACAAAGACAAAGACAACCAGCGGGCCATGCCTCGGCTCTGCACCACAATCCGCTCCGGCACCAAGGGCGCGAGCGGCTGATCACGAACCATCTCCGCCAACCTCAGGGCCAGTATCTCAAGCCGATTACTGGTATGAAGGAATAACGCCATGCCCTACCTCAAAAAACATTCTTGGAGATTTGACGTTTTTCGTTGACGCATTTTGTCACGGCGGATTTGAATGATCGGATAATGGTGGGGATCGAACCGGCAACGGGTTTATCGAATTGTCCGGTTTGTAGGGGCACGGCATGCCGTGCCCCTACGATGGCAATAATCCCATGAACATGATTGGGCATGACCACGCATTCATCCATTTCTACATAGGGGAAATGGACCAGGATATCATCCCAACATTTTTGGACCACCCGCCCCGCATCATTCAACCACATTTCCCCATCCACGATTTCGCCGAACAAACATTCCCGATTCTGGGCGCAGATGGTGACGAAATACGCCCCGTTCTGGGAATAATTGTATCCATGCAAACGGATAGAACGACGTTTCTTGGGCGAAGAATCAATAAGGGTCATCGCTGTTGCGTCTCACGAATGAAATGGTGGGGATCGAACCGACAACGGGTTCACCGAATTGCCCGGTTTGATGGTGGTGATGGTAGGGATTGTGGGGTTGCCAGGCATGGTGGGGTTGATAACGTAGGGGCACGGCATGCCGTGCCCCTACATTGGTAACAATTCCAATGGCGTTCATCGTTTCAACGCCTCACGGATGATACGAACCACCTCAACGCTGTCCAGGGTTTCCAGGTGGTTGCGCACCGGGTGCCTGGGGTCGTAGAGGCGGTCGAACTCAGTCTGAATAACGGCCAGTTTTTCCTCGTCGCTCATGGTGTCAGTGATGAGTGTGAGTTCGCCCAAATGATCAAGGATTTCCTTGTTGGCGGTCTTGAGCTCTGCGGGAAAATAGAGTTCGTAGACCAGGCCGTCGATGAGCTCCTCAAAGTAGGCGGATTGTAGGGGCACGGCATGCCGTGGCCCTACATAGATTGCGAGAATGTAGTCCACCAAGATATGAAATGTTTTTTGTGATTCCTTTGGAATATTTGGTATTGGCACCTGCTTCCAGTCGTCTGGATACAGATGGATATTACTGCGGCGATGTGTATGCAGGAACTCATGAGCAACGGTAGAGTTCATAACTGCGAGCAAATATTTAACAGTAAAATTTCGACTTAATTCCTCTAGGTCTTCTCGATTCGGCAGGTCAATTCCGGTCGTTTTTTCTGACTGATATCGCGCTGATTTTTTTATAGAGCTATTTATAATACCGGCAAGACTATGCCAAGGGACAACTGAAATCAAAGTATGACTATGATATACCTGTGCAGAATCATAAGCGGCACGATTTATTGCACCGGAGACGTCCGCAACTACTATTTTTTCTACGACCTCGTAAAGTTCTTCAAATGTCGCTCTTGCTAGAAGAGATGGTGATCTATCTGTTTCCCATTCAAGCCAACGATTTTGATTATATATCCACCGTTCTATGTCCTTTGCTTCAATATACGGTTTTGGATGGGTAGCATCCTTTATTGTTGACAGCAGGTCTTTAACTTTAAATAGTCCACGAGCCTTTTTTTCATCACTATTTGGTCTGCAACCAAAGCTTATATAACAAATCTTGGATATCGGTATCACGTTATTATACTTTGATTTTAATGAGCTTTCTTCCGGAAAAAACGCCCGACAATCAAGCTTTCGCTGCTCATCGGTTGCCAAACAAGTCACACTGCCAAACGCTGGTGCATGTACGCGTCGTTCCGGCCTATGCCGGGCACCATCAGCCTTTTGAAAAAAGTAGGTAATATTACGCACACCAGCGTCGAACAGTTGAATCTTACTGAAAAAATCAAGGCGCAACACGCGACTGTTTTTTAGAAACCACTCCTGTGATTTTTTGGCATATTTGGCATGGCAATATGCATCCGAAACAATCATGGTGGTAACACCGCCTTCCCTTAGCAACTTATAGCCCTTTTCGATAAAAGGAATATAAAGGTCCCATTTTTCCCACAATGTTTCATATTGGTTACTACTAAGGATGGCTTTGCGTAGAGCCGAATGTTCTTCACTTCCATCTGCCCTTACATAGGGAGGGTTGCCAATCACCACATCGAAGCCACCTTTCTCCTTGAACACCTCCGGGAAATTGAGTTTCCAGAGGAAAAAGGGTTTTTCCCCACTTTGTTTGATCTGCTGAAGTTTCCCCAAAAATTCAAGCTGCTTCTGTTCCACCAGGGTCGCCTCAATCAACTCCCATTCCAGGGTAGTGATCTGCTGGCGAATTTCCTTTTTCTTCTGTGCCGAAAAAGCCGAGAAAAAGTCTTTGTGCAGCCGTTCGAGTTGGGAGGCTTTCTTTTTTGCCTCACTACGAGTGTCGAACAGTCCTTGTTGTTCTTCTTTAGGGGCTGAACGTAATGCCTTTATTGCCTTTAGAATTTTTTTTGTTTCCTGTTCAATCCATTTTTTCCGGTCAGCGGTCAACTGATTTGCCCCGTGCAGGGCAAAACCCTCGGAATCAATCGCCCGTTTACGCTCTTTCAGACGCTGTATTTTCGCCTCACTCCCATCATCCTCTTTAATAAAATCCTCATTAAAGAGTTTCACCCCCCAATACTCCTCAACCAGACTGTTGCCCTGCATGATTTTATAATCCAGGTTGGGCAGGGCCTCAATGCTGCTGAAATCGTCTTCATCAACAATCAAGGATAGCCACAACCGCAGGCGGGCAATGTCGATGGCGCTCGGATCAATATCGACACCATAGAGACTTTCGCGAATAGTGTGCCGCTTAAGGTCGTAGGAGCTTCTTTGATTTCCGGAGTGGGGAGCCAGGGCCAGACGGGCGGTGACGATCTCGTGCAAAAGACCAACCGGAAAGGCGCCGGAGCCAATGGCTGGATCACAGACCTTGATATCGGCCAGTTTATCGTCAATCAGCTTGGCATTAACCTTGACTGATTGCGGCAGTTCGACTTTGTGTTTAGTTTTTTTCTGCTCGCCGCTTTCAATACGCAGCATGGCCTGTAGCGCGACGTCATCATTTTCGACGAAGAGATGACCCTTGCGGATCAGGGTCTCGATATCATCTTTCGGCACGCGGACAGCATCCCCTTGACCAACTGCCAGGAGATCCAGCTGGCCGTCTTTCTCGTCCAAACTGTTCAAGCCGTTATCCAGGTAGTGGATCAGACTCAGCTGACACATGTAATAGACGATCTCGCGAGGGGTATAAAAGGCGCCCTTGCTCTTGCGCTCCTTGTCATCAAGCATGTTCTCGAAGACCTTGCCCAGCATCTCCGGGTCAACCGCCACCTCTTTTTCCAGCGGTTCGTCTTCCTTGATGGTGAAGTTGTAGCGGTCAAAAACATTAAGGATGCCGGTACCCTCATCGCCCGCTTTGTTCTTTTCGTCATTATGAAAGAGGCTGTCGGGCAGGTCGATGACCTGACCCTGCCAGTCGTATTCCGCCTCGAACAAGCCACCATTCAGGAAGGGAATTTTACAAGCGAAACGCGGATAGTAATTCGGGTCGGGTTGGTCTTTCCGATCCTGAGCCAAAGCCTCGTAAAAAAGGTATTGCAGGAACTCATGGTAGTAGTTACCGCCGGCGACCGCAGTCTGGTCAAAGCCTTGGCGCATGAACCGCCGGGGTCCTGTCCCCCACGCCCGCCCCTGGTCGACGCCCAGCCAGCCTTTTTTCTGCAGGAAGTAGAGAAAGACGATCTGACCGAGCAGCTTTTTGGCAAAGCGGGCCACGGTTTGGGCCTGCTCCGTATCGCTGCCTTTTTGGAAAAACGGCTGTCCCTTGAGTTGTTCGGAAAGCTTGAGATAGAGCCCCTTGTACTGCTCAAAAAACTCGGCAGTGACCTTTTCGATGCTGAAGGCCTTTTCAATATCCTCGATCTTCGGGTTGACGTTGTCCATGACCAGCAAATCGAGCAACTGATTCTGGGCGGTGTGGCTGTTCTCGTGGACGCCCACCAGATATGAATAACGTTTGGCCGGAGTCAGCTCGGTCCTGAGCTTGACCTTGCCTTGATTGTCCTGAAAGGCCCCATGCTCGATCTTAACGAACGAAAAACGCCAGTCGGCACCAGCATCATCCTTGGCGTAGAAGGCGATGAGGGAGCAATCCTTTTCAAATTGCTTCAGGCGGTTGACGGCAAAGTTGCGGAGCGCGGTGCGGGCGCGGTCGAGCTTGGCGAGGCTCTTGACTTCCACCACCAGTAAGTCCAATTCCGTGCCGTCAGGATCGATATATTTGCCGACACGCCAGTATTGGTTGATATGTTCCTTGAAGGCATGCGGGATGTCATTGCCTGAATATCGCTTACCGCGTGCCTCAAACTCATTCAGTAAGTTTCGCAGGAAATTCAGGTAGGTCTCCCGCTGAAAACCGTGCTGGAAGATATCGCGAATCTGCTGTTGCGCCTGCTGTTTATTCATGTCAAATTCGCTATCCGCAATTTTTCCAGTGTGGCGATCCAGGCGTTGAAATGCGGGCATTGGTCGCGCATGGTCGTTATGCCAATAGTCTTTGCAATGCTTTTGCCCATGGCCACCTTACGATAGACTTGATTCAGCAGCAAAATACGTTTTGATGGCGCATTTTCCGGATGTTCGTTGATTTCCTCCGGTTCACCGCATTCAGCCAATATGGTTTTAATCAACGACACCTCGATATTAAGCGCGGCAGCCAGAACAGCAGAATTGCTGAACAACAACGCCTCAAACTCATGCATGCCAAAATAAGGAATGAAGCGGGTCTTCACATCACATTCCGGAACACATGCCTCTATCGCCTCAAGAGTTTTTCTTTCCAGTAACCCGGCCTTTTCGGCAGCACTCAGAGTCGTAACGATATCGCTCCGCCCCGGCCAATTCGAATCGATCCTGAAATAATCAAACATGGTTGAAACAAAGGTGTCACTACGTTGTTTCAAGAAGTTGACAATATCGGTTCTGGCCCGGTCGAATCGGATATTCCCCCCTTTGTGTCCGGGTTTGCCAATCAAGGCCGCGTGCAAAAAAACTCCTTTGGCAGCCATTTCCGGTGCCAGCACATCCCGGACAAAGGTCTGTTCGGTCTGACCTTCCACAACGATACAGACTTCCGCATTATTCATGAACCGGACCTCCGTCCACGATGTTCTTGCGCCAAAGGTCGCCAAGCGAATAATCTTCCAACCAACCGGCAAGACTTTCTGCGTCGAGCCGCTGAAAGGTGGAAGCGCCATCATCGCGGTTTACAACAATGACGGCCTCGGGCGAGAAGTAATCGACCAGCGCCGGCGACTGGGTCGATACCACGACCTGAGTTCGCCGGGCAGCGACTTGGATCAGTTCCGCCAGGATCTCTATGGCGTATGGATGAAGGCCGAGTTCCGGCTCATCAATAAGAATGGTAGTGGGGGGATCAGGTTGCAGCAAGGCTGTTGCCAGACAGATAAACCGAATTGTGCCATCCGAAAGATGGTATGGCTGCATTGGGTAGTCCGATCCCTTCTGTTTCCAGCTAAGGTTGACTTTCTCTTTTTCGCCAAAAAACTTTGACCGCAAAAGAAAATCATCGAAAAAAGGCGTCACCAAGCGGACAGTTTCCACTATCTGCTCATAGGCCGTCGAATTGTTGCTACGCAGAGCATGGAGAAACGGAGCGATGTTAGAGGCTTCACTGCGCAACCGGGCAAAATCTTCAACGATTTCCGGTTTGCGCATGGCTGCCGTTTTGCTGGTATCATGAAAGTGATAGACAGTCCAATTAGAGACTGCCTGATACACATAATGCCCGACACCCGGCACACCAGGCCACAACCCTGATTGCTCCTCTTTTATGCCATTCAGCCTGCTTTCAAAAGTACCGGAGCTGATATATTTCCAGGAGCCTAGATCGTATTTCTGTTTTTCCGTTGTGATGAGAAATTTTTCATCCACTGTGGGTTCGAGCTCAAAAGCGTAATCGTTCCTGCCGAAGTGAAATGACGCTTCAATATTTTTAGTCTCCTTGGGACCATTAAACAGGAAGTCAGAAGCCCCGCCGCCGCCTAAAATAAAGGTTGCAAAATTCTGACCGACCATCGCTTGAAGCATACGGAATATCTCAATAAAATTGCTTTTCCCCGCGCCATTGCCACCGATCAGGACATTTAGAGCTTTCAACTCAAAATCCTCAAGAGATCTGATGGACTTAAAGCCTTTTATCGTGAGTCTATCCAACGCGTTTGCCATAATCAGTCTCCACCACCCTTTGTTTGATACCCTGAGAGAATAACTTCCCTTTTGATCACCGCAATCTTCTGCCCGGACTGTTCTCGCTCATCGATTACCCGAATGTTACGGCGCAAAATAGCCAGTGTTTCAAGAGGATCCAACGTCCTCTCCAGCTCTTTTTTGATGGTCTGAGCAACCTTTTTGGCCATAGTTCCTCGGGCAATCATTTTTTGAATACCTATGAGAAATTCTTCGTCGGCATCGGTAAATTTCTGGCAATTCTTAAAGACTTTATCCTTGAGCCGTTTGTCAATATAACTGAAATTGGAGCGGCCACCGCTTTTTTTGTCCTCAGGCTCACCTTCCTGCATGGTATCCTGCTGGAAACGCTGTTTGTTGGTTTCCAGCAGGTGGTAATAGTCGGCAGGGATGGCATGCCGGGGCGTTTCAGGGGCGCACTCAAGAAGCTTTGCAGCCTCAAAAAAAGTGACCTCACTTGATTTACCCTGTTGGTTAAGGTAGAACTTCTTCAACTTACCAATCCGAAAAAAGGTGACCAACTGGCTTGCCGCCACTGCATCGCTTAAACGACCAGAGCGGGCTTTTTTCGGCAGTCTTTTAATTTTTTCAAAAAACGCAGGATTATCATCGCGGATCTTGCGCATCATTGCGAGATACATCAGTTCGGAATCACCTTCCCCGTCTTCGCCTGTATAGGCGTTTTTACTGTTTAAGGTGTCAAACAATTCCTGGCTGCCGATCTCCTCACCGTCTGAAAGATACTTGGCATCCTCCCCCAGAATGTCGTGGAACATCTGAATCTTGTTGGTAATATTGGCTTCCAAACCAAGGTGGATATCCGCCTGGGTAGTGGGAAAGAAGTTATAAATATAGATATCAGTATGTTTGGTGCCCAAACGATTGATTCGCCCGGCTCGTTGCAGCACTTTGGTCGGGTTCCAGGGCAAATCGTAGTTCACCAGAATATTGGCCCGGTGCAGGTTGACACCTTCGGCCAGCACGTCGGTGGTGATCAGAATTTTTATCGTACTGGTCGGCGCTTTATGATTGGGGTCATAAGCCGCCTTTATGAGGTCGCGGGCCAGGGCCGGATTGTGGTTAACTGCGTCAACGCCGGAGCGACCGCCGTGACTACTGAAGAATAAAGTCTGCCCTTGGAATTCAGTATTCAACTGTTCAAATAGATAGTCCCCTGTTTCCTTCGACTCGGTAAAAATAACCAGCTGCTTGTTTTTCAGATCCTTGTCCGACTTCAGGCAATCGATAAACTGCGTCAACTTCGGATCGTTATCAACGGTCATCCAGAGCGCTTCAAGTTGGCGTAAAATCTTCAAGTCGTGCTGAAGATCAATAAGGAAATTTTCTTTGAAGTCTTCTGAGTTGTATTTCTGGGCCTTCTCCGCCTCGACATAGGCATTAAGCACTTCAATATCATCATTATCGAGTAAGTCGTAGACGTCGACATCCTTACTGATATACACCGTGCCTGATTCGTACATCTTTATAAAACGTTCATAGGATTGAACAAAACGATGGATGCTTTTTTGGAATGCGTAGAAACTGCTTTCCAACCGTTTGATCAAGATACCTTTCATGAAGCCGCCGACATTGCGCTGCTGCTGTTTTTCAAACTCGGTCAACACTTTACTGCCGATATAGTAGAGAAGCGGAACATAGCGGGCATAACGAAAGGATTGCAACAAGCTGATGGTGGTATTGAAGGTGTGCTCCAGCGCGCCCTCAAACTGGTAAACGATCTTGCGCGGTGCTTGCATCTCGGGAAAGACAAGACCCTGGCTGCTGGTGTCAGCTTTGAAGTAGGTCAAGACATCAGCTCTAGTACGGCGTACCATAATATGTTTTAAGATACGTTCACGGATCTCAAGGGAGACCTGCTTGATCATACCCTTGTATTCCGGGGCATCGCGGTCAATATCCTTAAACCGTTTTTTTAACCCATTGAAAAATTTTTCGAGGTTAGGAATGCCGGGAATAGTTGAATTTTTGGGCACTTGGAACAATTTAATCTGGGCAAAAATGTCATCAATCGTGTTGTTCAGCGGCGTTGCCGTGACCAAAATGATCTTCTTTCCCCGGCAGATATCGAGGAGGTCGGCATAGGATTTTGTTTTTTCATTTCTAAAGCGATGCGCCTCGTCCACAACTATATAGTCAAAACGATCAATCCCAAACTTTACGATATGGTCAAGTTTTCCGAGAGATTCCACCTTAGCAGGCACTCGAAAGTCGTGCAGGCTTTCTTCCCAATAATTTTTTAGTACCGGTGGACAGATGACCAGAATGCGGCCTTTGATTTGCTGCAGGAGTTGCGCTGCTATAAATGTTTTCCCCAACCCTACAACATCGGACAAAAATACACCGTTGTACTCGTCGAGCTTTTTGAGGGCCTGGATAACTGCCTGCTGCTGATATTGCAGCGCCATAAAACCCTCCGGCAGGAAGGTATCTATTTCATCTTGGAGGTTGATGTCCTCCTGCATGTATTCATAAATCAGCTTCAAATAAAGCTCATAGGGAGTAATCCGATCATTCAGCCACGTTTTTTTTTCGACCGTATCGACAAAGTCGGCGGATATATCGACAGATTCCTGCCAGAGGGCTTCAAATTGGTGCAGTGCAAATTCAACATCCCGACGCTGGCGCAGTTCAACGTTGAATTCTCGGTTGGCAACCAGCCCCGAGTAAGAGAGATTGCTCGAACCGGTGATGACGAAACCGAAGTCACGGTCATCAGGCGCAAAGCGGCCAATGTAGACCTTGGCATGGATATTTTTTGATGGGTAGGCACGAATTTCGAGTTTTTTACCGCTGCCTTTATTAGTCCCAGGCTGCTGGCATAGGCAGTCAGTCGTTAAAAATTCAATGAATTTTTTTAACCCGATTTCAAGACGTTCATCACTTTCGCTGGATGTCTCAATTTCCGAGATCAAATTGTTTTGAAATTCTTTTTTGGCGTTGCTGTGCGATTCAAAATCGATGACGGTTTGCAGATGGTATTGGTTGATAGTGCGATAAGCCTCCTCGTCAATACCAAGGCCGATCAATATGCGCGTTTTTTCAATTGGCTCGAAAGATTCGTAAAGCTGGTAAAATCCACTTGATCTAAAATAGCCGACCAGTATATCAAACAACTTTGTGTCTTTCAAAGTGGACTTGAAACGGTCAAGCAGAGTGTGGCCTTTCTCGTTGGTAAAAAATGTTAGATCGGTTGTATTGTCAGCTACCATAAAACCTCTTTTTTCAAGGATTTCAGCCTTAAATAACCTCCCAATTCAAATAACCTTTTTTACCTTTTCCGTCAGCTAATATTTCTGAAAAAACTGTGCAACTGCCAAGTTAATCAAACCAATACGCCATGCCTGCTCCTGTCTGTTGCCTTCCTGTAAGGATACAATGTCCAAGTTTTTTTGAAAAGTCTATTGCCCGACCCCAATGGAAAAAGTACAATATATTGTTTCGCATCCTTTGCGGAGCGGAAACCTCAATGCTCCAAGGAAAACTGTAATGCAGGAACTAATCCCCAAGATCGAACCGCCCGGCTTTGCAAAACTCGACATCAGCACCAAGCTGCTGCTGGCCCCCTGGTTTTCTGAAAAAAATCTGCTGGTCGGCGCAGGACTGCTCAGCCAGCATATCAGCCACACCATGTTCTACCGGAACATCGGCGGCGGTATCTTTAACGACGGCCAGACCTGTCTGACCATGGTTGTTTTTGAACCTGCCCCACAACTCTCCCAAAAATTCAGGATCAGCAGCTCGCGCTGCAGTCAGTGCGGCAACGCCAAAACCCAGGAACACTGCCCGCACGCCGCCGCCCTGGCCGTGGCCTTTCTGCAAAAAAACACCGCAATCAGCGGAGAACCTCTGCCTCTGCCCATGAACTTTCCGATAAGTCCCTGGTTCACCGCCGGCCAGATTCTCTTCGACCTTTACGGCAGCGGCACCGACAATATCCTCTCGATAACTCCGGCCCCGCAGGGCATCTGGCGGCTGACGTTTGACGAGAAGGCGGGTCGGTCCATGGGGTCTATGCTCATCACCACCTCAGTGCTTGCCGAGACTGCCGCCATCTTCCCCAACCTCCTGAGCGGCAAGCCGCCGCAGCTAGCCGCCAACGAAAACCCGCGGATACTTGCGCAATTTTTCACCCTGCTTAACGAGCAGGGTCGAACCGACACAGAGGTCCAACTGAACAACCTCGGCCAGCGCTCCATCGGCCAGAATCGCGATGCCAGCATCTGGATGTGGCTTGCCAGGAAATTCTTCTCCGATATAACCCCTGAGGGTTTAACCCTGCAAAAAAACGCCAAAAATGGTCTTTTTTCTCTGCAGGCCCACGCCCCGGACCATAAACGCCCGGTATTCGACCTGTTTATCCCCCGGGCCAAAACTCCGGACATGATTGACGGTCTGCTCTCTCAAGGAATAAGCCGAAAGCTGCCGATTGCCCAGGCTTTTACCAGCATCCACTATAACGATGAGAGTTCTACCCTGATCCTGGCCCCGATGCTGCGCCTGGCAGATGGACGCGTATTGGCCAGAGAATCGATCGAAAATCAGCGTTATGGCCGCTACTACTTCCTGCCTGATGAAGGTTTTCTGCCGGTGCAGGAGCAGAAAAAAGAACATACCCCGCTGGAGAACTGCTATAAAGGGTCACTCATCCCCCTGTCCGATGTCCCGAACTTTATAAAAAACTCCCGGCCCGCCCTGCTGGCCGAAGGAAATGAGATTGATCAGGCCTTAATCAATTTTACCATCAAAGATCTTCCTGACGCCCTTAAACTCAGCTCCTTCAGCATGGATGATGACTGGTGTTACCTGGCAGGCAATTATGGCCTGGGCAACCAAAACATCTCCTTGCACGAACTGATCCGGGCCCGCCAGGGGGGCATGAAGTACATTGCCGGCAAGAACGGCTGGCTCAAGTTGACCGAAAGCCCGCTTGACTGGTTCCATAATCTTAATCCCGATCGCCTGTTAAATGACAAGGACGGCAATCCTGCCGGCATCCGTCTGTCACGCCAGGAGCTCCTCAAGCTCACCGCTTTTATCCCGTCCGTTGCTCTTGACTCGGCCAGACAGGAGGATCAGAGTGCCCTCAACCGACTGATCAATATAGAAACCTGGCAGACTTACGACAACCTGCCCGGCGTTCCGGAGCATCTCAGAGATTATCAGCGCAACGGCCTGGCCTGGCTCTTTCATCTCTACCACAACCGGCTGGGCGGTGTCCTGGCCGATGACATGGGGCTGGGCAAGACCCATCAGGCCCTGGCCCTGTTGAGTGTCATTCAGCACTATACCGGCTCGAAAAAACGCTTCCTGATCGTCTGCCCGGCCTCGGTAGTGACCCACTGGGTCGAAAAAATCCGTAATTTTTATCCTGATCTCGACTGGTATGTGCATCACGGCAGCAACCGTGATCTGCAGAAATCCGAGGAAGCAAGCCTGCTCATCACAACCTACGGCATTGCCCGCCGCGATATTGAAGAACTGGCAAAATGCCACTTTGAGGCCGTCATCCTGGACGAAATTCAACAGGCCAAGAACAAAAAAACCGACGTCTATAACGCCGCAATCCGCCTGCCCGGCCGGGTGGTGATCGGACTGACCGGCACCCCGCTCGAAAACTCGGTTGACGATCTGAAGGCCCTTTTCGACATCTGCCTGCCCGGTTTCCTGGGCAGTGATACCGCCTTTAACAAACGGTTCGTCGATCCGATCGAACAGGATGACCACCAGGAACGGAAAGAGACCTTATCCCGGCTGCTGCACCCCTTCCTCCTGCGCCGAACCCGTGAGCAAGTGCTGAAAGAACTGCCGGATGTTATCGAGGATATCCGGACCTGCACGCTGAGCGATGATCAGGTCAAACTCTACCGCGAAATGATCGCCAGCCGTGGTCGACCGCTGCTTAATCAGGTTCAGGACTTGGCAAAACCAGGCAAACTCCCCTACATTCGCCTGCTGGCCGTGATCAACTACCTAAAACAGATCTGCGACCACCCCTGTCTGGTTGAAGGGTGTACCGACCGCAACAAGTACGCCAGCGGCAAGTGGGATCTCTTTGTCGAACTGCTGGATGAATGCCTGGACAGCTCGATCAAGGTCGTGGTGTTTAGCCACTACACCAGCATGCTGGACATCATGGAGAGCTATTACCAGGAACGCGGCATCCCCTATTGCAATCTGCGGGGCACCATGCCGATCCGCAAACGCCGGGAGATGATTGATCTATTCA
>Ga0208863_1001542_pt1 | contig 14129 bp, 9 predicted proteins | sample RifOxyD3_FD_184040 | JGI IMG/M metagenome (GOLD analysis project Ga0208863, IMG submission 184040) | Soil microbial communities from Rifle, Colorado - Rifle Oxygen_injection D3 (SPAdes) | ecosystem: Environmental > Terrestrial > Deep subsurface > Rock core/Sediment | place: Rifle, Colorado...
CCGCCTCGGTCCTCTACCAGTTCGTCTGGAACGAGTTCTGCGACTGGTACCTGGAATGGATCAAGAGCGATCTCTACGGCGACAACGCCACGGCCAAGGCCCAATCCCAGGCGGTGCTCCTGGCGGTGCTGGAAAATGTGCTCAAGCTGTTGCACCCCATCACCCCGTTCGTCACCGAAGAGATCTGGCATGTGCTGCCCGGAGAGCGGACCAGCATCATGGTCGAGAACTTCCCCTCCCCGAACCCGGCCTGGGATAATGTCGAGGCGGCCGAGCTGGCCGGGCTCTTCATGGGAATCGTCGGCGGCATCCGCAACATCCGCAGCGAGGCCATGGTCCACCCCTCCGCCGAGATCGAGGTGCTGATCGTCTGCCATGACGAAACCAAACACGCAGGCCTGACCTCCCTAGCCGATTCCCTCAAGACCCTGACCCGGACCTCCACCATGGCCGTGCAAAAGGAAGGCACCCGGCCCAAGGGCGCGGCCTCCTACCTCTATACCGACATCGAGATCTTCGTGCCCCTGGCCGGACTGGTGGATGTGGACAAGGAGCAGGCCAAGCTGAAAAAGGATCAGGACAAGACCGAGGCGGAGCTGGCCCGCTGCCAGGGCAAACTGGCTAATGAGAAGTTCATGGCCAATGCCCCGGAAGAGGTGAAGGCCAAGGAGCTGGAAAAGATCGGGGAGATGCAGGCTAAGCTGGAGAAGATCAAGGCTGGCATGGAGCGGCTGGCGGAGTTGCGCTGAGGTAAGCGCACGGGGGGCGACGCATCTGTTACGCAGTCTCGCTGGTCTTCAGTCTGTCCGAACAAAGGGAGGAGGTATGATCATAGAGAACTTACTTTCTGGCGTCCTTGGTGGACTTTTCGGAAGTCTTGTTACAGTTATTTATAGCTATAATACTGCCAAGATTAAGATGAAACGAGAAGTAGCTATTGAAATAATCGAGTATCTAGAAAGCCTTGAAGATGCAAAAATGCAAATGCTTAACAAACACGATGATGGAGAAGTTTGGACAGCAGATGATAACATTAACTATTTACTATGGAAAAAATCGCCTCTTTTGAAAGTAGAACTTGTCTTTGGAGAAAAAACAAAGAATGCTACCTCAGAAATAATTTAGGAATTCAGAGAGTATAAAGAAAAGGTTCTTGCCGCCACGCGTATTCGTCCGATAACTCCAGGATCGGGTCTTTCTGCGGAGGATATCAAAAACCAACAGATTATTCTGTCTTCTGATGCCACAAAATTGTTTGAACAGATAGACTTCATGATAAACGAACTTATCTCAGGATTAAAACGTCAGTGCTCCTTGGAGACTCCAGAGAACCACAGATGCGATTCCCGGGTTTAATTCCGCAGTGGTAGGTCGGGGAAGGACGGGATGGGACGTTGTTGATTAGTTGACGATCTTCAAGAACTAAGGACACCTCTCATATTCTATCCCGTTACGCCTCCACCTTGACAAACCTCCCTCCCCCGTTTACAATCTAGACAGACTGGACAGAACATGGAGGTTAACTATGAGTCATGCATGGCAATTGCAAGAAGCAAAAAACAAATTCAGCAATCTGGTTGAGCGCGCACTGCAGGAAGGCCCCCAGATAGTCACAAAACATGGGAAAGCGGCTGTCGTTGTGCTATCGGTGGACGATTACAAAAAGATCACCAAGCCAAAGGATAGCCTGGCTGAGTTTTTACAAAAATCTCCCCTTGTCGGCATGGAGCTGGATCTCTCAAGAGACAAAAATCCGCCACGGGATGTACCTCTATGAGATACCTCCTCGACACCTGCGTAATCTCGGAACTTGCCAAGCCTGAGCCGAACGAGAAGGTGGTCGCTTGGGCAACTCAAAATGATGAAGAGAATTTTTATTTATCCGCACTGACCTTTGGGGAAATCCATAAAGGGATTTCCAAACTGCCGCCATCCAAACGAAAAGAAAATCTGCTCCAGTGGGTCGAGCATGGACTGGCAGAGCGATTTAAAACCAGAATCATCGACATAACCCTGAAAGTCGCCAAGCAGTGGGGGGAGACACAAGGCATATCCGAATCGCAAGGCCGCCCCATGCCGACCATGGATGGCCTCATTGCCGCAACCGGCCTGGCCCACGATTTGACCGTGGTGACCAGGAATACAGCGGACATGCAGCAAAGCGGGGTCTCGCTTCTCAATCCCTGGGAATAAAGCGGGAAGACAAAAGGGGACGAAGCCCGGTTTTCCGGGCACCAAGACATCAAAGGGTTTGGTTAATTTACATTGCGTCTGGGCCAGAAAGGAAACATAGTTGACTTATCGACTTAAGAAAATTTCTCGATCAGCATCCTTCCATCCCGTGAAAAATCAGGATATATTCTTGAATCGTAACTCTGCTATAAATCGATATGCCGGTCAATATCTTAGATCACTCAAGCAACCTGATTCCCCGCCGAATGGTGAACCAATGAGCAAAGCCGCTATCCAGATGCTCACCTCGCGCTGGCAACTGGTCGGGATTCTCGGCGCCATCCTGGCCATCGGCTTTATCGCCGTCAACCTGGCCCACTACCACATCTCCAGGGAATCGGTGCGTTCGGCCCTGATCAACAACGAGCTGCCCCTGACCAGCAACAACATCTATTCGGAAATTCAGGTCAGCCTCCTGCGCCCCATCTACATCTCCTCCCTGATGGCCAACGACACCTTCCTCAAGGACTGGATGATCGACGGCGAGAAGGATCTGGATAAAATCGTCAAGTATCTCGACGAGATCAAAAACCGCTACGCAGTCTCCTCCACCTTCCTGGTCTCGGCCAACAGCCGCAATTACTATCACTTCGAAGGGATTCTGAAAACGGTTTCGCCCAATGTGCCCAAGGACGGCTGGTTTTTTTCCATGGCGGCCCACGACGGTAATTACCGGGTGGATGTGGACAGCAACGAAGCCAACCGGAACACCCTCACCATCTTCGTCAACCACAAGCTTTACGACTACCAGGGCAACTTCATCGGGGTCACCGGCCTGGGACTGGATGTTGTCAGCGTAGCGGCGATGATCGAGCGCTATAAGCACGACTACCACCGCCATATCTATTTTGTCGACCGCACGGGCCAGGTGAAGAGCCATCCGGACGAGGCCATGATCGACAAGGCCAACATCCTGACCATGCCCGGCATCGCCGCCGTGGCCCCGACCCTGCTGGCGGGGAAGGACGGCTTCCTGACCTATGCAAACAAGGGGGATGCCTTCCTGCTCTCCTACCGCTACATCCCGGAGCTGGACTGGTTCCTGCTCGTGGAACAGACCGAAAACGAGGCCCTGGCCCCGATCCGCCGCTCCCTGTTCCTCAATCTCGCGATCAGCGCCGTGGTGACCCTGCTGGTCCTGCTCATCAGCGCCATTGCCGTGCGCCGCTTCCAGACCCGGCTGGAGTTGATGGCCAAGACCGACAAACTGACCGGTCTCTACAACCGCCAGTACTTCGACGTCATTTTCGCCCACACCGTCAGCGGCCAGGGGCGCCATCCCAGCCGTCTGGTCCTGGCCCTGTTCGATCTCGATAACCTTAAGATCATCAATGACCGCCAGGGGCATCTGGAAGGCGACCGCATCCTCCAACTGGTAGCGCAGTGCGCCGGAAAGAACATCCGCAAGAGCGATGTGCTCGCCCGCTGGGGCGGCGACGAGTTCGTCATCCTGCTGCCGGAATGCGAAGAAGCAGCGGCGATCCGGGTGCTGGAAACGATCCGCGAACAGGTGGCCACGACCCTGGGAACCAGCGGCGGCCTGCCGGTCTCGGTCAGCGCCGGGGTAGCGGCATACCAGCCCGGCGACACCATGGATACCCTGCTGAACCGGGCCGACGAGCGGCTTTACCAGGCCAAGCGCCTGGGACGCAACCGGGTACAGGGCGCATAGGTTGGGCTGTCGCCCGCGCCCCCCGCCCATAATGGGTAGGCGAAGCTGGAGAAGATCAAGGCAGGTATGGCCAAGTTGGAGGAGTTGCGCTGAAGTTGGCGGCGGACCGATCATCAAACATAGCGGGGCATCCTTGCTTAATTTTAATCCTGATTAATCAGAACCTGCCAAACAAACTTTAGGTTTGCCTCTCTTCTTCATTACGACTTCCCTGCAGCTTGAGCCGTGCCGGCTCCCGCGGTTTCTATTTTCATCTCCAGACCACGCAAAGCATAATCTCCACCCAGAAAGGCACGGACCACCTTAGGGATCACTGCATCTGAAGCCATAGCCGCATCGAGCAGCCGGGTGAATCCCAGGATCCTCCCCACCACTACCAGTTTCTCCTCGATGGCCTCCTGGGCAGCGCCCTGAAGCGAGGCATTGACCAAATCCTCCTTGACATCGACCAGAAAGCCGTAATGCTCGAAGATCTCCCCGATGCACAGAGCGCGCCGCCGCCGCCGGGTGAGAGAGGTGCCTCCCCCCTTGAAGCGGAAGCGAATATGGTTGCTCCGCGCCTCCGGCGAGCAGATCGTGTCGATCATGATAAAGTGAAAATCCATGCGCGCGTTCATGTTGCAATAATCCCGGCTGACCAGGCAATAGTTGGGGAGGCCGATGGGCCGTTCCGACTTCTGGTCGGTGAGAAACGAGGACATCACCGAGCCCATGGGCGTTCCGCCCGGCGGCGGACCCCAGTGCAGGCCCGGGGTGGTGATCCCGCGCCACAGGGCCTGAAAGGGTCGGGAGATGACCATTTCCGGCGGGATTCTTCTCTTTTTCGGCCCGGTCAAGGCCAGCCCTCCGCCCATGTCGATGACGCTTACAAAGAACGGAACCGGCGAGTCGATGGCATGGACCGCGCCCAGATTCCCCTCCAGAACCTCGTCCCCGGCCTCGAACATGGAGAGTACCGCCTTTTCATGGACAAAGCGGATGATATCGTGGAGTGACTTGCATTCCAGAATGGAAAAGGTCGGGCCGTAGGCATCGGTAAGGTGCAGGGCGGTGACCAGCTCCCGCAGCTCCCGGTAAAGGGGCGGCAGGCTCGTGAGCACCGGGTTTGTCGAAGAAACCCCTTTCTGCCAGGCCGCCTGGGCGGTGCTGATCTCCTCGGCGCTTGCCGCATACACCCGCCCACGGCTACCGTCCACCGTAAGCCACTGTCCGGCGCTCAGTCTGTTTCCTGCCTCCATTAACCCGCAGATCAGGGGGGTTTCCTGTTCGCGGGCCACGCAGGCCAAATGATCGGCTGGGCTGCCGAGATCGACCAGCACCGCGGCTACCATGCCCAGAAGGTTGGCCGCCTCGACAAAGCTCTGATGCATAACCAGCACCACCGGCTCTTGCGGGATTTTTTCCAGATCCCGGCGGCCTTTTACCAGCAGGACCCGCCCGGTGGCCCGCCCCCCCGAGGCCATGGTCCCCTGGAGCAGGGGCGGGGTCTTGCTCTGCCATTCCTCTGTGGACTGAACGCCCATGGTGGTCAGGGGCCGAACCTGGAGGATAATCGCCTGCCCCTCCTGGTTCACCGCCCATTCGATATCCTGCGCTATCCCCGCCTCTTCTTCCAGGGCCTTGCCCCAACCGGCGAGAAGCCGCAGTTCCTCTTCGTTAAGTACCGGCTTGCGCCGATCCTCCGGGGCAAGATCCTGCCAATGCACCCCGCCTCCGGGCGCGCCGACCAGAAATCTCTCCTTGTCGGCAATGCTGGAGCGCTGCCAGTCCACCGTCCCGTCTCGCCCGACCAGATAGAGATCAGTGGCCACGCTGCCGGAGACCGCGGCCTCGCCCAGGCCCGGCACGGCGCTGATCAGCATCATACCGCTTTCCGGCTCCTGCGGGGAACGGGAAAGCAGGATGCCGGCGGCGCGGGCCTCCACCATCTCCAGGCAGAGCACGGCCATCTCAAAGCTCAAGGGGTCAAGACCGGCGTGCAGCCGGTAGGCAAGGCTGCGCACATTGAAGTTACTGGCCACCACCTCGGTAAAGGCTTTGAGAAACCCGGCCTCATCCAAAACATTAAGTACCGAGCTGAATTGCCCGGCAAAGGAATGGCGCTCCCCATCCTCGCTGATGCTGCTGCTCCGCACGGCCAACGCCTTGCCGCTTTGCAAAAGTGGGCGGGCCTGGGCGAGAATCTCCTCGGCCAGAGCAGGAGGAAGCGGAGCCTGCCGGATGAGTTCCTGCACCCGGTGCGCGGTTTCCGGAGGGACAGCTTTGTCGGTCCCGGACCCGTGCGCGGCGAGAAGATGGACCAGTTGCAGGGAAAGCCCCTGGTGCTCCAGAAAAGAACGGCAACCGGCCAGGGTAACGACAAACCCGTCCGGCACCCTGAACCCCTTCTGCTTGAGGGCGGCCAGAGACGCGGCCTTGTTGCCGGTCAGAGCCCGGTGTTCGGGTTCCAGTACGGTCAGGGGCAGGGAAAAGAGAACCGCCTCGGAGCGTGCGAGAGGCTTGAGCTTTACCCGAATGGCCGCAGCCAGGGCGAACTGCACGCCCCGGAGCGCCCCGTACCTGCCCCCGGTCAAATGCGTCAACCGGTCCGTCATCTCCGCGGTTTCCCCGATCAGCCTTTCCGTGAGCCGGGCCAGGCCTGCCTGATCCCCCTGCAAGCGGAGATGGATACCGATCTCGGTGAGACAGTCAATGGCCCGGTTGTTGCCGGCAAGCAAAGAGCGGAATATCTGGTAGCGGGCGGTAAGGAGATCGTGGGCTTCATCCTGCCGCTGCTTCCGATTTGCCTGCATCCTGGCGCTCAGTTTTTTTAGCCAGCGCAGCAACGGGCTCACCTGTCACTCCTTACCTGGTCCTGCTGAACCGAGGCGAGGAACTGGGCAAAAAACCGCTCAATATCCGCCTCATCGCGCATCTGCACGTCAAGCTGACGGGTGAAGGAAATCAGCTCGCCCAGCCGGGAAAGAACCCTTTCCATCCGCGGGGCATCGAGGTTTCTGGCCTTGGCGATCACCAGATCGCCGGTGCGGTCCACCTTGAAATAAAGGCCGGCGAGAATGTCGCTGATCAGCCTGGCGCGCCGCTTCCGCTTGGTTTGATTGGCAAGGCCACCGACGAAACGAAAATAGATGTAGTTGTTGTCCGGCTCCGGAGAAAAAAAGGCGTCCACCACATTGAAGTGATAGCCCAGGCGCAGGCAGAGATTGCAGTAATTGTCAGCGATAATCGCGAGATTGTCGCCAGGATAGGAGGAGCGACCGGTCAAGGCGGTAAGCGGCTTGCCGAGGCCGGCAAGGATGTCTTTTAACCCCAGGGGCGCAGGCTCCCTGCCCTGCGCCGCCTCTTTGTAAAAGCCGGCAAGAATGGCCGTAAGCGGGCGGCAGTTCAGCATCTCCGGCGCAAGCTCCCCCCCAAGTCGAGGGGGCTTCCCCTTGAGCCCCGAGCCAAGATCAATGACCCGCAATCTGAGCGGGGCAGGCAGGCGCACCGGATAGCTCGGCAGCCCTGCCTGGCCGGGATGCTCCTCATGGAAATGGATCAGGCCGTCGATGCCCTTTTCGTGGCTGAAGCGCAGAATGTCGTGAAAGGTCCGGCAATTTTCCGCAACAAATTCGGCAGAGGCAGGGTTACTCAAGGTAATCGGCGCTATCCAGCGCAGGAGTTTCCGGAGGGTCCGGAGCTCCGGCGCGCCACGGTAGGCGGAATCTTCCGTTACCTGCAAGCGGAGCAGGCCGTGGATAATGCCCCGATAAACCTTCTTGTTCTCCACATCAACGGTTACTTCCTCGCCTGCGGTCAGCAGGGTGGTGGCCTCGCCGGTACCGAACAGGGCCGGAGTCCGGTATTCTCGGGCAATGGTGGCAAGATGGCCGGTGGGCCCGCCGATGTCCGTAATGATGGCGGAGGCCTTCCAAACAATGGGGCTGAGCCGGGGATCAGGAAAACGAGCCACAGCCACGGCGCCCATGGGAAACTGCTCCGGGTCGGTTTCCTGATCCACCTGCACGACCAGGCCTGCACCGATGCCGAGCTGGGCGATCTGCCCTCTGCCTTCCATAATCGACGCCGAGGCCTGCAATTCCGCGGCAATCTCGCTCGGCAGGGGCAAAGGCTTTACCGGCAAGGTGAAAGGCCTGCTCTGGAGAATAACCAGCTCATTGCCCCAGGCCCATTCAATGTCCTGCGGGCCGTCAAAGGCTTTTTCCAGCAGCAGTGCCTGTTCGGCGATTTTCCTGATTTCCTCCGGCAAAAGAGAGCTTGAGCCGCGCCGCAGGCCGTTGGCCAGAAAGGCTAAATGGTCTTCCTGGCCCGCCTTAACCTGCGGAGAAAGCAGCTCGCTTTCCAGAAGAGGAAAAGGCCAGGTGCGGCTTACAGTGAAACGGTCCGCGGTGGTGCGGCCGGAAACCAGGCCCTTGGCCGCGCCCCGGACCGAGGTGATGAGCAGGCTGTTTTCTTCCGGGACATCCGGGGTGCGGCTGTAGGTCACCCCGGCGACCCTGGAAGGACTCATCAGCTGGACTCCGACCGCCATGGGAACTGCGCGGCTGTCTGAGTCGGGCCCTAGGTATTCAAGAGCGGCTAAGGAAAACCTCGAAGCGAGTACCTGCCGGTATGCATCCAGCACAGCGGAGAGCTCGGGAGAAACTTCAAGAACCGAGCGGAATTGCCCGGCAAAACTCCTGGTTTCCCCATCTTCGCCCACTGCGCTACTGCGTACGGCAAGAAGTTGATCTGGCCCGCATCCCGCGAGAATCCCAGCCAACTCCTCCTGCACGGCCACGGCAAGCTCGTGGGGCAGGTTGGCCTTGCCGAAAAGGATCCCGATCCGGAGCGCCTGCTCTTTTCTGGGAATACCTTCGGCACGGACCTCATCGATCCTGGCAAAGAGATCGTTTTCCTGCATGAAAAGCCGGTAAGCCGCCACGGTGATGGCGAACCCGGCGGGAACCCGGAGATGGAGATGATTGTGGATCTCGCTCAAGGTGGCGTTTTTGTTGCCTACCAGCCCGTCAAAATCGCTGGTTATCAGGGCGTAAGGCAGGGTGAGACTATGGTCGTATGGTCCGGCATAGCCGCCGGCCAGCACGGAAAGCTTGCCGGCAATCTCCTCATAGCGGGCATAGAGACCAAGGTAGGCGTTGCGGGTCAGCTTGTTGAGACAATAGATCACCTCGCGCACCAGATCGATGAGCTCGCCAGTCACCTCGAACAGAAATTTTTTATCAAAAACATATTCGCCGGCCAAGGCGCTTTCCATGGCGGCAATCTTCTCCAGCACCGCGTTGTTCAAAGAAAGCAAGCGGCGGAAGAGCTGGAAGATCTCGGCAAAGGCCGCACTTTTTTCGCTACTTTCGGGCAGGTCCGGAGGGGAAGTCATGCGCCGGTATCCATGCGAGGCAGCTTGATCGTAAAGGTCGTGCCCCTGCCCTGTTCGCTCTCCACCTCTATCTCGCCGTTGTGGTCCTTGATGATGGCGTAACTGAGCGACAGGCCAAGGCCGGTGCCGTCATTTTTAGTGGTGAAAAAGGGATCAAAGATATGTTTCCTTGTCTCAGGACTCATGCCGGCGCCGGTATCCCGCACCACGATAAATGCTTCTTTTCCGCCCGCCTGCACGGCAAGATCAAGTCGTCCTTCGGGCGGCATGGCTTGCACCGCATTAAGCATCATGTTGACCAGGACCTGCTGGAGCTGATTGGGATTGCCGCTGATCAGCACCGACTTCTCCGGCTGGTCGTAATGACAGGTAATGCCTCCGAGCCGGAACTGGTTTCGGACCAGGGTGATGGAGTCAGCCACCAATTTGCCAAGCTCAACCGGCTCAACGGTATTGGCCTTATTGGTCCGGGAAAACTCTAAAAGGTGATGCACCACCTCCCTGGCCCGGTCCGACTGGACCAGGATATCGCGCACCATGTCCAGCCGTTCGCTGCAGTCCAGATTCGGGAGGTCTTCCAGCAGCACCTCGGCGGTAAGACAGATATTGTTGAGCGGGTTGTTGATCTCGTGGGCGATGCCCGCAGTCACCTTGCCGATGGCCGCCAGCTTTTCCGATTGGACCAGCTGCCCCTGCTTGTCGCTCAGAGCCCCGAGCATCAAATTCAGGGAATTGACCAGTTCAGTGCCCTCCACCGAGCAGCTGATTTCCTCGCTTACCGGGATGGAATTCACCTCGCCCCGCATGATCCTGGCCGAGGCTTCGCGGATGGCGGTAAGGGGCCGCATGACCCAGCGGATCATGTAAAAGATAAGGACCGCGCCAAGCAGTACGGCCAGGGCCAGAATAAAAACCGCGGATTTCTGATATTTGGCGACCTCGCTCTCCACCTGAAGCCGGGCCCTGGTGTCCATGTCAAAAATAATCCTGGTCAGATCCTGGCCGTGCTTGCGCAGGTCGCTTTCCAGGGATTTTTTGCGGTGCGGCGCAAGCTCGTCCTCCATCAACTGCCTGGAGATTGATTCATACCGGCCGAGTTCCTTATCATAAAAAGATTGCAGCTCGTCCTGATTTCCCGGCAAGGCCGCCTTTACCCCGACAATCGCGGCCCTGACCTGATCGACATAATCAAGGGCGCTCAACAGATCCTTATTATCGTTGAACAGGAAATAGTTCTTTTCGTAGCGTCTGATCTCAAGAACATCCTGGTTCAGTTCGTAGAACGATTCGATGATACGAATCTTGTCCTCTATGCGCCACAAGGCATAGCTGGCAGTCAGGGTGGCAATGATCCCGAGAGCGGCGACAAAGCCGATGATCAGCAGCAGCTTGCCCTTGATGGACCTGATAACCGGGAATAAAGAACGACAGGGCCCAGGCCCGGAAAGATCCTTATCTTCCGGCACAACCGGCTCTGCTTGGGCCACTGGGGAAATGCGCGCGCCTGGCTTCATAATTTTCCTTGTTCCCGCATTTCGATGGCGCTGAAGATCATCTGCTTCAGCTCATCCAGGCGAAAAGGCTTGGCGAGAAAGGCAAAAACCCCCTCCTGTTGGGCCAGCTCGGCGGTATCCGGTGAGGCATAGCCGGTAATGATAATCACCTGGGTGGCGGGATTCTGGCGGCGGACCCTTTTCAGCACCTCGATGCCGTCGATCCCCTCCATTTTCAGGTCGGTCACCACGACATCAAAAGTCCTTTCCGCGATAGCGGCCAGGGCCGAGGCCGAATCGGTGTAGGTCTCTATCTCAAAGCCGATTTTGGTGAAGACCTGATGAAGACGCTTGCCTACGATGGGCTCGTCATCCACCACCAGCAAGCGGCGGATTGGGCCTGGATCATTATCGTTCACTGGACTACCTCCTTAAAGTTCACTCCCCTCCCCTTGCGGGAGGGGCTGGGGGTGGGGGCAGTTGCAACAGCCGATATAAAGGCAACTTCCCCCTCTCCCTAACCCTCCCCCGCAAGGGGGGAGGGAATTAATTTGAGGTCGATTAAAAAGTTACAGCAAGGGACTAGCCTTGCCTTGTGACAATGCCGTAATCCCCCATAAGAAAGGCTTCGGCATACCTGGCTACCGTTTCGTCATCCGTCATCTGCACGTCCAGCTGCCGGGTAAAACCGATTAGCCGGCCGAGAATATCCAGGGTGCGTTCCATTTCCGGCTGGGCCAGATTGCTGGTTCGGGCGATGACCAGATCCCCCTTGGTCTGGATGCTGAAATCAAAGGCCTCCAGGATAGTGGCGATAAGGGTCGCCCGCCGCGACCGCTTGGCAAGGTCGGTGGCCCCGCCCAAAAAACGGAAATAAATATGATTATCGCGTTCCACCTCATGGCAGAAAGCATCGATGATATTGAAATGATACCCGAAACGGAAACAAAGGTTAACATAGGTTTTGCTGATAATGGCAATATTATGTCCGGTATATTGGCCTGACAAGGTATCTTGAGGGGTGGTCATCATGCTGTGCATCATGTCCCGAAAACTCACCGGCATGGCCTCTTGATGCCAGGCCCCGGGAAAGAGCATCCCCTGGAGGATGGCCTTAAAGGGGATCGAGCGGATGGCGGTAAAGGGAACCTGGTCACGGGGGGCATCCGGGGCAAGGCCGCCGCCGATGTCGATGGCAAGAATCCCTGCCTGAATAGGCAGATCCAGCCGTCTTGCCAGGCCGCCGGGCAAGCAGCGATCGTCGCGCCCCAGCTCCACCAGATGCAGCACTGCGGTTTCATGGATAAAGCGGAGTATGTCGTGGAAGGTCATGCAGCCTTCGGGCCTGAATTCCTGCATCAGGGGGTCAATCAGATGCAGCCGGGAAACCTCCCGAAGAATCCGGCGCAGCAGGCGGAACTCCGGGGCCATGTGCAGGTCCATGGTGGTGGTCGCCTGATAGGTAAGCAGCTCCACCACCCTTCCCCGGTAGATCCGACGGTCCTCGGCGTCCACGGTTATTTCCTCGCCCGGCACCACTTTGGCCATGATCTCCGCCACCCCGACCAGGCAGGGGACCCGCAGCTCCCGGCAGAGAGTGGCCATATGGCTGGCGGGGCTGCCCACTTCGGTGACAATGGCCGCAGCCCGGTGCATGACCTGAACGAATTGAGAGGAATCGCGATGACTGATAAGCACCGCGCCCTCGGGAAAGTCCTTTAGATCGGCCAGGGTTTCCACCCAAAAGACCGGACCGGCGCCGATGCCCTGCTGGGCCACCCGTCCGGCATCCGCCGCGATAAGCTCATAGCCTTCGAGCTTTGCGGAAAGCAGGGGCTTTCCCCTGGCACTTTCCGTGATCAACAGCGGTCTGGATTGGAGAATGTAAATAATGCCTTGCGGATCTACGGCCCATTCGATGTCCTGGGGCCGTTTGAAAAAGGTTTCCAGATGAATGGCAACCCCGGCAAGCGCCAGAAGGGTCTGCTCGTCAAGGCAGGGGGCTTCGCTCCGGCCTTTGGCCACCGCCTGCATCGCCATACCGCCGTCCGCGCCCCCGGTGGGAAACAGGGCTTCGTGTTTTGCGGCGATCACCCGCTCAACAATCTGCGGCACCTCTCCCTTGTTGAGCCGAAAAAAATCCGTGGGCACCTGCCCCTCGACCACCGCCTGCCCCTGTCCCAGAGCGCCTACCACCACCATGCTCTGCGAAGCGGGCGCCAAAGGATCAATGGAATAGATGATGCCGCTTGCAGCAGCCGGGATCATGCGCTGGCAGCAGGCGGCAATGGACAGGGGACTGCCCTCGGGGAATACCTGCCGCCGGTAGCGAATGGCCTTGGCGCCAAAAAGACTGGCCGCTACCTGCAGGTAGGCGTGGTACACCGCCTCGGCCTGGGGAGGAACCTGCAGTTCGGAATGAAACTGCCCGGCAAAGGAAAAATCCAGATCTTCTTCCTGGGCGCTGCTGCGGATCGCGAGAAAAAGAGTGGGTTCGCTGCTGTTTGCCAAACGCACAAGAAACCCGGCCAACGCCTCAAGCAAGCCGGAGGGCGGCTCGGCACGGAGCACCTTTTCCCGGAGAAGACGGCGTAACGCCTCAAGCTCATCTTCATCGGGAAGGTGTTCGGACAGCAGCTGCTCAAAGCGGTCGAAATCCGACCGCAACCCGTTAAGATCCAACAGATCATGGAACAGCCTGGTGGTAATGACAAACCCTTCCGGCACCCGGACCTTGGGGTTGTGGAGCAGTTCGGAAAGATGCGCGGCCTTGCCGCCCACCAGGGGCCAATGCCGGCTCTCGACCTCGGCAAGCCAGAGCAGAGGCGGGCCTTCCCGGTCGTCCCGTTTGTTGAGGATCGCCCGAACCCTGGCCTCCAGGGGAATAAACACCTCATGCAACGGGGCGCCCTGGTCCTGGGTCAGGATGTTAATTGCGGCAATGGCGCGATGCATGGCCGCGATCATCTCCTCAACCGTGGCTTCCACATAGCGGAGATCAAAAAGATATTCGCCGCTCAGCTTCTCCCCCATGTCGGCGATGATCTCCAGGGCCTGGTTGTTTGCCTTGAGCACTTCGCGGAACTGGGAGAAAATCAGGGGCAGAGGCCGGCAGGCTTTGGGCGTAAACCAGCGCGGGGTGGAAAAAGCTTTCAGGAGATCACGGAGGACCATATGTCGCGCTCCTGAAAAAAGAAACGGCATGGGGCAGCTTAAGAAGCTTCTTTATCTACCCCACGCCATACAATAAAAAAACTCACTGCTGTCTTATAAATTTGTAAGCAAAATCGGATAAATAGAAGGCTCGGAGAGCTCCATGTGTTATATTGTTTTTGCGGAAACAATAACAAAACCA
>Ga0208863_1001543_pt1 | contig 14108 bp, 20 predicted proteins | sample RifOxyD3_FD_184040 | JGI IMG/M metagenome (GOLD analysis project Ga0208863, IMG submission 184040) | Soil microbial communities from Rifle, Colorado - Rifle Oxygen_injection D3 (SPAdes) | ecosystem: Environmental > Terrestrial > Deep subsurface > Rock core/Sediment | place: Rifle, Colorado...
AGAATTGAGCGAAAGTTTAACTCAGGAAGGTATTGAGCAAGAAATGGAAAAAGCCCAGAAAACCCACCAATTAAAAAAGACTGCCAAGAAAATCATCGCGGGAGTGGTTGGTATAGGAATCGGGCTTATCGGCGGAACTCACGCAGTGGAAGCTGCTACTAATAGCAATGAAACAATGAGTCTCGTAAAATCGAAAGTCGGAAATATCTTGGATAATACTTCGACTTCCCCAGCTCATATGTGCATCGCAAAGCCCACTATACAAAACATATTTGATGATATCAAAGCAGATCATCCGAAACAAGGATATGTGACACTTGAACAGGTAGTACGAAGAGTGGAATGACTGAAACAAGGTATCGATTTGGATCATTCCAGTTTATTGAAAAATCTCAATACTTCCGTATATGAACTCGTTCGTAATCCAGACGGTACTATCGTTCAGACGATGAAAAAGATGAATCTACTCACCGAATGACAAGGAGTGGATTCGGTTGCTGGACGTCTCACCGAATGGCAGATTGCCGAGATACTCCAGAAAACGTACGGTACAGAATTTTCAGTAAATGAAACTTATATTTCTGAACCTTTGGCAAATATTCCAGAAATTGGACCCGCAACAGTTATATCACCTCAGATTCCAACAGAAGTTATTCCAGATTCCAATGGATTCGGATGGGTGAAAGGATTAGGTGCAACCATTGCAACCGGTGCACTCGCTTGGTTCGGATGGACGAAATTCAAGAATAAGAAAGTTTCACCAGAAACTATTCCTGCTTCTTTACCAGAAACCGTTCAATCACGAGAATCAATCACGGAACATTCTGCTGTTACAGATACTGTTATAGCATCAGAATCTAGGCCTTCTTCTACAGGAGAACAGGTTGTCGCCTGAAAAGCGAGACCGACACAAGTATCCGAGATTATATGTTACCCGGATTCTAGTCAGAATGATAGCGGATCAACTTTGGAGAAAGAGATTCCAAAAACGAAAGTAATTATCCCTTCGGTAATGGAAATATCCGAACAAGAGAAATTTCATATCCAAAATACCCAGCGTATTTCCAAAATTAATACATTAATATGCCAAGAGCTTTGATTCCAGTTGGATAAGGAAAAAACTATTCTCGATGAGAATCGAATTGTTCTGGTTTTTAAAAAAAACACATTCGGTGGAATATTTGCTCTCGCTTATACAGAACATCATGGAAGATGAGAAATTCGTATGGATTGGATGAATGGTAATAAAATAGGATTTCAAAAGTTTAAAACTATTTTTGTAAATCTCTCGAATATTTCTCCTGAGAATACTACTCAATCTGTTTTCATTGCTATGAAGAATCTTTTCAAAGAGACTCTTATCGCACGGGATCAGATAAAATCCATGGAGCTTAGAAATCTTCATACAATAGAGGTTGTCCGAGAAGATCTCTCGAAAATATATACTCAAATTCAATCTTTACCTCTATGAAGAAAAGATTGTGAAACCGGAGGATATTGGTTTCAGAGTTGTTATGCAAGTCAGGATGGAATTTTGCGGTTTGAAAATATGCAAAATCCAACTATGGATGAAATGAATATAAGTGGATGAGAATTTTCGATTGTTGGTAAAAAAGGGTTGGAATATATAAATAGAAACCGAAATAATTATTTATGTACTATGTTTGATAAATATGAGTCTCTCATTATGAATGAGATAATAATGGAAAATTATCAAAATGGAACCGGCCCTATAAAGATGACCTGAGCTGTATATAACTATAATTGGCATAAACATCCCGAAGGACTTTTTCATCCGAGTTCACTCGATCTTAATCATCCGAATGCAGCTCCTTCATGTTTTCATGATTCTCCTGATATGCAAGTATTTACTTGGGTTATTGCCACTCGACTTCCTTCTGATATGAATGAGAACAATAAACCGAATAATATTATTATTCTTCGAGATCCTGATAGAACTCGAGCCGAGGATTATAGATTATTTTTTTGTATGATACGCAGAAATGAAAGAAATTATTATACACATGACGATATCGTACGATTACGAACTATAATTATATAACCTCTCTCGCACTTTGTGTGTGGGAGGGAAGATGGGAGCGCTATCCTCTTCCCTTCGGCACAAAATTTTGCCGAACCGTTCTTTAACATTCACGAATATTGCAAGAAATTAGTACAAGTATACATGTTTTATTGTAACAAGAGTTTTTATTTATTTTTATTCATTGTAATTATTGCTATAACGGCGAGATTCCTTTGGAACTTGCTTAAACTTGAAAAAGGAGATTATCATGAAATTACCAACATGGGCAATGAAAAACACAGAGAAGTACGGACGTCGTATAATTCATGAGCATCAAATGCTCGAAGAACAATATCCTTTGTTCGAACTTCAGATGCAAAACCAGAAAATGTATGCAGAAGGAGTGCTTATTACGGGAAATCGTAATATATACAAAGTCAGGGTGTGTTATCCTGATGATTATCCAAACTCCCCACCAATCGCTTATATTCTAGATAAGGATGTAATGCGAGATTCCTCCGTGCCACATACTTATGGTGTATCGGATTCTGGGGATGGAACGGAAGGATTGCGCATTTGTGTGTTAAATCCACATGATTCAGTTGGACAATCGTGGCAGCCGAATTTCTCAGTGGTTACGATTATTCATCTCGCGGTAATGTGGCTCCATGCGTATGAAGTATGGAAAGTAAAAGGAATTTGGTCTTTGCCTGAGCATTGAGTAAACAACATTGTTGTATTTATTGTTTTTTTAACCTAAGGAGATTATCATGAACAAGACATTTGACATTGAAGAACTATCCGCAGAACTTGGAGTGGATGGACATCGCAAACCGGTGAATACTACTGAAACAAACCGTATTTTGCGTGATTTCAACCTCTTCAAAAGAGGTGAATCGCAACTGGCTATGACTCCAGTCGGTGGTGTCCATGCTGTGAAATCTCCGGATTTCAAGGCACTGGAAAAAACGAATCCCGAGGTTGCACAGGCTATGGGGCAAGTTGGTAAGGAATTTCGTAGTTTCTAGTTGTTTCATCAACAATAAGAGTTTCTCTGGAATTTTATAAAGATTTCAGAGAAACTCTCCTATCTAAAATAGAAAGGAATTATCATGAACAAACAATCTATTCCATCAAATACATCAGCATATACTGATACAAAGGACAATCCTCGTATTAGTGGGTTTTATTTTCCACTCACAAACAAGCGAGTAACTATCATTGGTCTTGGTGGTGGAGGTGAAATTGCTATGCATCTGATGCGTTCCGGAGTCGGTGTATTGAATCTCGTGGACTTCGATACCTTGGAAAGCGGAAATTTGGTGCGTCATGTATGTGGTGCATCAAAAATCGGCAAGAACAAGGCGGTGGCAGTCAAAGAATTGCTCGAAGAATACGTTGGGAATGAGGCAATCTATGCTACTGCACATGATTGGGATATCTTCAAAAAACAAGATGAATTTCGTCAGCTTGTGAAAGATTCTGATCTTGTCATCATTGCTACCGACAATGATGCTTCAAGATTCTTCATCAATGAAGTATGTACTGATAACAAGGTTCCTGCGGTATTCGTGAGTATGTTTCAGAACGGACGAGGAGGGGAAGTTTTTGTATATATTCCTGGAAAAGCTTGCTATGCTTGCTTGGCAAATTACCAAGGACGTCAAGACTTCATGGAAGAATACGAAAAAATCTTGGAGAAAGCAGATTGCTCATCTGCACGCGATGTTCGGGCTATGCCTGGCATCGGGATTGATCAATCTTTCCTTTCCAGTTTGGCGGCCCGAAAAACGCTCGATACACTTCTCCTCAACGAAAAACACAATCTCCCGAAAGTGGGAGAAAACTGGATCATATGGTCGCTTTTCGGAATACCTGGTATTCTCGAGAATCATATATCATCCTTGCAAGCAGATCTCGAAAAGCACGAACACTGTCTCAGTTGTTCGTTCTAACAAAATCTGCAAAAATCCCTCAAATCATTGTGATTTGAGGGATTTTCTTTCCTTTTTCCGTTTTTTTCTTTCTCGAAAGTTCTATAGTAACCTCGCAAAAACAAAATTCGTTCTTTAACTTTCATACGAAGGAGAATATTATGTTACAGACTTATTCATCTAATCTTTTGCCTAATTGGGTAAAAGAGGATAGAAATCAGGAATCCAGATTACATCAGGAGATTTCCAATCTTCAGAAACGATATGAAGCGTTTCATTTCTATATCGATCGGAGTGAAGAGAATGGAACTTTGTATGCTCACGGTGTCCTCTTTACCGCGAGCGAAAATGCATACAAAATCCGTCTTTATTTTCCGGAAATCTATCCAAACTGCCAACCACTTCCTGTTGTGATGGACGATGATGTTATCCATGATTATCGTAACCGAATTCATGATTTTCCGAGTAATTTCGGGCTTCAGAAACAGGGCGTAGCAATGTGTATCACGGATATGGGGGAAAAGTGGAAAACAAACAATTTTGCCACCACCGCCCTGGATTCCGCTGTCATATGGCTTCACAAATATGAAATTTGGAAAAATCAATAATTCGTTTTATCGATGAAACTTTCTGGCAGTAATTATTTCTTGGAAAGTTCTCGATTCTCGAGAAATACTGTCCCAGACTTCGGTCTGGGATTTTTCTTTCCTTTTTCCGTTTTTTTCTTTGTATTAAAAAATACACTCTCAACAAGTTCATTCAAGTAATTGATTGAATGAAATCAGCTCTTTAGCATTCTTATAAATACAGCAAAGGAGAAATATCATGAAGATCTTTATCTTGCTCGTACTCGTCTTGATACTTTCTGGATGTTCCTCCATGGAACAGAAAAAAGTATCTTCCGATGTTTCTTGTGTTTCTGGAAACTGTACCAACGGTTACGGAACAATAATATACAGGAAGAATGACAGTCGTTATACGGGAAACTTCTCAAGAGGTTATCGTCATGGAGAGGGTACGTTTGCTTGGAAAAATAGAACAATGCTTTTCGGTACATGGGAAAACAATGAACTGAACGGCAGATGTCAGCGTCGTGAAGGAAATGAATCATGGATATCGGGAACATGTAAAGAAGATAACAATAATATTGTTTTTTCCAAGGATTCCACGGAACAAAAGAGGGAAGTTTCTCGGCAAAAAGCCCAGAATCTTCTCAGATCGATACAATCTATGTAATTCATCAAATTTGAAAGGAGAAACATCATGACTCGGAATACATTATCAAAATACATCGTATCTTGTTTCCTTGTCTTCGTATGTTTTTCCTCTCATTTCGCATTGGCAGCATCCTCGATGGATTCTGTTGATGACGTGCAGGGATTGGAAGCTATGAAGATACAGGAGAAAAACAGGGCGGAACAGCTCGTTTTGCAGATTGATACGGCCGAAGATCCAGAGCAAATCGTACGCGAATTGGAAATAATTCAAAATAATATCCAAGAGTACAATCTTCGCCTGGAAAGACTTCGGAAAATAGAAGTAGCCGCTCCTGCTCCTGCTGTCGCAGAAATCATAACCGAAGCACCAGATACGAATAATGGTTCATTGTTCTGGAAAGTGATGATTATTATAATCATCGGTGGAGTGATTTTTTTAAGCAATGAGGATTCTTCTTCAAGCAGTTCTTCTGCTTCAGACAACAGGTCTGAAAATGTAGTACAGACTGAATTACCACGTCGTACTTTTGCACAGAGCACTTCGACAAGGACTGAAAGTTCATCACAACCTTTGTCTCAATTAAATCAGATAGATATTCAAGATCTGGTTAATAAAGGTGCGAAGCGTCTGAAAAGCAAGAAATGGCAACAGTCGCAAGCTTCTCAAAATGGGGAAATTCCACCAGAGCTACTTTAAAAACACAAACAAATTCCCTTGAAATTTCCCGTTTGATTCACTTCGAATCTGGAAATTCATCACTCATAAAGGACTGCGCAATGTGGTCCTTTTTTCTTTTCTTTTTCCGTTTTTTTCTTTCTCGAAAGTTCTATAGTAACATCGCAAAAACAAAATCTGTTCTTTAACTTTCTATACGAAGGAGAATATTATGTCGCAATTCAAAAGTTATTTGCAAGCGGGAATACTTACTGGACTGTTCGAAAAAGCTTTTCTTTCCGGAAAGTTTTCTAAAATATTGGCAATCACGATATTCGTTTTTATCGGAGTATTCTGGATAGGGAATGTGATTCTCAAGTGGCTATTCTTTGTCCTGTCAATACCTTGGAATACCCAATCGGACAAGACGTATCGTTCGCTTAAAAAGGTTGCAAACGAAGCGATGGCTTCCGGAAAAACCATCAATTCCATGCAAAAGAATATGGATTGGATGGAAGGGAAGTGGCATTCGTTGAACTTTCGTAACACGAATGGACGAAACCGGATAAGTGAAGTTCTTTTTTTGGTTCATGCTAAGCTTGGATATATGCGCATTTTCATATATTCTGAGTCTGGTGAAACTCTGGAACTTCTCTGGGAACATCTTCATAAACTCACCGGCATTCCAGAAGATTGTGATCTGAAAATCGAGAATCTTTCGGAGATTTACCACAAAATGTACCTGAATCTTCTGTAAAAAGGGGGAATAAAATGTTTACTTTTCTCATCCTTAAGTATTTCGGCATTTCCATCGGAAGTTTCCTCTTCTGTATCTGGTTTGTGTTGATAATCTTGGACTATCTCCACGGCGTGCCAGTATAGAACATGAATAATTTCTTTTTTATAAACACAAACAAATATTTTCACCCGAAAATTTCCCGTTCGATTCATATCGAATTTGGAAATCTTCCCTCCAAAATAGGATCGCGCAATGCGGTCCTATTTTCTTTTTCTTTCCTTTTTCCGTTTTTTTCTTTGAGAGGAAAAGTATAAGTATCATACTTTATATTGTATGCATTTTTCTTATGTTTCCCTCTTTTTGTAAAAATGAAGATTTCATTATAAAAATAATATTCATTTCTATTATTTTTCTCTTTTCCTCGAATCTTTCATTACCACTTTTTGCTTCCGATATTACTGTTCCCGATATTGTTTTTACTTTTCAACAACCGACATATCTCACGGACAAAAATCCTCTTCTCTCGGAATTTACCTGTGATATTACAAAATCTGAATGTCGGGTAAATTTTGATTTGTCTTCCTCTTTTACTGGTTCGTTTTATTCATCCGATTTCATCTGTTTGCTCGATTTCGGACTCGGAAATCTAACTGGAGAAGAGACGAAATGTAATCCGAATACAGTCACTTTTACGGGAAATACTGATTATATCGTGAATTTTAAAATAATTCAGAAAACAGATTCAAACATATTTTCGGAAAGAATTCTTATTATCCATTCCTGATATCTTCCAATAGAAACTTCCTCGGGAGTTTTGAGTGATTCGGGAACTATTACGGATTCGGGAACTTTGGATAATTCCTGAGTTCTCGATAATTCAGGAGTTCTAAGTGAAACAGGTTTTCTCGTTTCTTCGGGAAATATTTCTTCTATCTCCGATAATAATGCTGTTCTTTCTGGTATTATACTTTCTCCTGTAACTTTGACTGGCACGATATATTATGGAACAGGAGAATTAATTTTAACTGGCACCGTTTCCTTTTCTTCATTTACATTCTCTGGACTTCTTTCAGATACGGATTACGCGTATCGTATAGGTTTTGTCCCATTAGTATGATCTGGGGAAATCCTTTCCGATACGGGAGCTTTTCATACATTACCTCCGCAAAAACTCATTCCCGATATCGTTTTTGCTTTTCAACAACCGAGTTATTTCACCGATAAAAATCCTGTTTTGTCCGAATTTATGTGTGATATCACCGAATCAGATTGCAAGGCGAATTTTGATTTATCCGCATCTTTTACCGGTTCGTTCCACTCGTCCGATTTCGTTTGCTCGATTGATTTCTGACTCGGAAATCCGACCGGAGAAGAAGAAAAATGCAATCCGAACACGGTTATTTTTACCGGCAGTTTCGACTCTATCGTGCATTTTCGGATAATGAAAAAAACGGATTTCAGTATATTTTCGGAAAAAACTATTGTGATTCATCAGTGATTTACTCAACCGAGTACTTCTTCCTGAACATTGAGCGATTCAGGAATTTTGGATAATTCCTGAGTTACTATGAATACCGGAACTTCTTTAATTATTACAGAACCGGAAATCGTTATTCAATCGGGAATCGATTCCAGTTTCAAGTGTACGAAAACGGATTGTATCATAAATTTGGAATATGTTCCAAAAGATCCAAAAGAAATGTGTTTTTGGAGTTTTCCCGGGGGGATTTACAGTACTGGAACGGAAAATAATTGCAATCCGGGATATATTCATTATCCGGTCGGAAACTTTATCGTCACGCTTCATGTGTATGAAAAAGGGAATATAATTAATTTTCGTGAAAAAACACTTTCTTTTACGAATATTCTACCGATAGTTTCTTCTGCCGGATGAGGAGGAATATTATCTTTCAGTAGCGTCACTTCCTCCGTATATATTGCCGATCCTACTATTGTAGTTCAGTCCGGACTTGATGGAATAAATCATTGCATAAAAACCAATTGTTCCATAAATCTCGAATACAAAGTCCTTGGACCGAAAGAAATGTGTCATTGGGATTTTCCGGGTGGTTCCTATTCGTCGTGAACCGAGAATAAATGTAATCCGTGATATGTTCGCTATCCAATCGGAGAATTCATCGTAAATCTTCGGGTGTATGAACAGGGAAATGTTTTCAATTATCGCGACAAGATTTTGGGGTTTTCCAACGGAACTTCTGTTCAGATATACGGTATGAAAACGAATTCGTGAAATCATCCGCCCTATGCTACGATTACTCTCCAATGAACACTTGGAAAAACAAAAATCCAACAAGGAAACAGTGTGGAATGCAAAGAAGTTGACGAGTGCAGTATAAATTTCAGCGGAGAGGGAAGTTATGACATCGATCATGATAAGCTTACTTATGATTGGGATTTCTGAAACGGGATTGTGAGTGATCGTGAAAATCCTGTATCTGTCAGATATTTGTCTGGTTCCTATCGGGTTATTCTTCGTGTAACCGATAATACGGGACTTGTCGGCGAAGACATTTTTACCGTCTTAGTTGAATGAAAGAAAATCGTGGTAAAATCTCAGGATACCGATATTTTTTCTATAAAAACCATAAATGAAAATATTATTTCGTCTGTCGACAATGAAGAAAAAACTTCATTCGATTCGATAAAGATTACTCTCCAGTGAGCGCTTTCCAAGAATCGTCGGCTTGTGGAAAATACTTTTATTTGTCAGACGAAAACGACATGTAGTGTGAATTTTACCGCCGGGAAAATTCGGAAAAATACTGTTTATTTTTGGGATTTTTGAAACAACGAGACTTTTTATGGAGCAAATCCGTTGTCTCAAAAATATTCCATAGGAAAATACAGGGTAATTCTAAGGATTCTCGATACGAAAAATTTTGATGTTCGTGAAGAATATTTTTCGATTGTAGTCAAGAAACTCGGGAGTATAAAGAATACGAAAACTCAGAAAATAACTTCCGTAAAAATCGAAAAACCATTCATCATAAAATGACAAGACTTTCTCAGTTCGTCAAAATCTTCTCAATCTACCAAAATTTCCTCAGCACAAGTCTTCGTTTTGGCTGGAATTCTCGGTTTTATATTCTTTTGAGGAATATATATAATTGTTCGGAGAAAATGAGGAAGTGAATGAATGCCTTTTTTGACAAAATAACCATTTTATATATAATGAGTACTCATTTAGTTCTCTTTTAAAATATGAATCAGGAAATAAATAATCAGAAAATGCCTACTTTTCCAGAGGAACAAATAGTAGGTTCTGTGGATATGGTAAGTAATATCACTATTAAAGCTACGAATAATCAAGTGGAAAATATCTTATCCGAGGAAGTGCTCAATGATTTGCGACTTCCGAGTTTTGTGGTACAGAAAGAAAATGGAATATTTGTGGATATCGAAAATCTTGCGAACCGTGATTTATTTCTCTCTTTTTTGAATTATATATTCGAAAATGGACATTATTTCGCGGATGCTAATTATACCATTATTTCGAATCTTCTCTATAGTTTTGAAAAAACTAAGAAATTCGTCCTTGAAAATATAAAAAATACCAGTGGATCCACTGAAATAAAAATCGCTTCCAGTGTCGAAAAATTTGATGAAAAAAGAATCTGATTGTATCGAGAGGTAAAAGTAATAGCGGAAATGAGTGCGGGATATTCTTTTGGCCCAGCCTTTCTGGAAGAGTCCGGAGAAAATGGAAAAATAATAGAAGTTCCGGCAAAAATCAATATCGATGAATTTATCGCTGCTCTCTGGAATCAGAAAATCCGATATGGATTAAAAATCAAAGACATACAAAAAGCGATAGACGAGGATAAAGCAGCTCGTGTGATAGTCGCACAGGGGATAGAACCAACTCCTGGAACTGATGCAAGCTTGGAAGAAGTGGTATTTTTCGGTCAGAAACTCGGGATTAAAAATATCGGTCCGAGAGTCGATCTTCAGGTATATGAGCAGAATTGTGCACAAGTCAACGAAGGCGATGTTATATATAAAAAAATTCCGAGAAAGGACGGAGAAAACGGATGGTCTGTTTATGGTAATAAACTGGATCCGGAAGTGCCGAAAGATTTTTCCATTGAATCTTATATTGGTATCGGAGTACAGGCGAAAATGATAAATGGAGCGGATTCTCTCGTAGCTATTTATGATGGTTTCCCCTTGAGAGAAGGAGATATTATTCATTGAAATGAGGATGAATGGAATACTTTTGTGGATGGAAAGAAAACAAAACGATTACGTAAGATTCATGTCAATAAAGAACAAGTTTTTGCTGATGGAATCAATATAAAAGAATCGGGGAAAATTATAGATTCCCAGCGTGCATATACCTCTGGATCCGATGTTCTGTGTAATGCGGAAGCCAAAAAAATAACTATCGAGGGGAATGTTATAGCAAACGTACACAGTCTGGAAGGGGTATTCGTCGGTGGAAACATTATAGGAAATAGTCGAAGTAATCCATTCTGTATAAAGAATGAAAAATTCGGTGGAGAGCCTCAAGGACGTGTTGTTACTGTCGATGGTGATATTATTGTTGAATGACATACTCATAGTGCGTATCTGGAGGCAAAAAAAGGAACCGTGAAGATTCCGAACATTACCAATTCAGTTATCGTTGCGAAACGTGTTGAAATCACTCAAAGCGTATTCAATTGTGTCATTATTGCCGATGAGATTGTTATAACAGGAAAAACTATCGATTGTAAAATGATTTCTTCTGGAAAACTCTCTATAGAAGAATCTACGGAAAAAGGAGATTTTGAAAATACTTTCAGTCTTTTTTCTTTGGATTTAATGAAATCCAGAGAAATGAAAAAGAAAGCTCTTGAAGAAGAAGAAAAAAATCTCATTAAAAAACAAGGAAAAATAGATGATGATCTCGCAAAGATTTCAAAAATGCCGGAAATTTTTCCTGATAGAGATCGACGAGTTGGTATAACAAAATCCCTTATAGAAATAGGAGAAAATCCAGAACAGACAGAAGGAAAAGATGAAAAAATACTTACTCTTTTCAAGGTAATGAAACCATATCTGGCGAAGGTTGCTATCGACTGGAAAAAATACAAGAAGATACAACTGTCCTTAAAAACTCTCACAGAACAAATCGAAGCGGAAACCACCGTTCAGGAAATGTCTGAGAAAAATCTCCATCTGGAGATAAAAAAAATAGAATGCCCAACATATGTTCAGCAAATTAAATTTTTTGAAAATAGGAAACTCCTCGAGTTTACAAACGACCAGATGGAAGAGCTTTATGTATTATTAATGGGATTGGACACTCCTCCTATTTTTAAAGTAGAAAAAATAAATGTTCCGGCTACTGGTAAATTTTATTGGCCCGAATCGGATTAAGAGATAGAATCGAAACAATATATATTATAAAACCCTTTCGTAATTCGCGGATGGGTTTTATTTGAATTTTTCTATTCTTTATATATACTACTTAGGTATTTTTTAACTTACCTACTATGAGTATTTTTCAAAAAAACATTTCTATTCTTCTTATTGGTGGGATTTTCTGTTCTTTTTCCACCTCCTTTGCTCTGACTAATAAAGAATCGGTTACCGCCTCCATAAATACTCTCAATACTTCGATTACTGCGAGCATAGTCCTCAGAGAGAAAGCTCTTTCCGATCGTGCCAATGAGTTGGGAAATCGATATGATGCGACTATCAAATCTCTCTGATTTCAGCCGGACGAGGTAGAAGCTCTGACAAGTATCAAGAAACTCGCTGTTCCATCTTTTCGTCAAGATATCGCTCAGGCGTATCTCGATCTGAAACAGAATATATTACAAGACATAAAAATTTCTCAGACATCACTCGCTATTCTTCGTGATGAGGTTGCACTTGGATATACAATTCTCTCTGATGCACAGAAGCAATCGTATGATGCAAAACTTGCAGATATACAGAATATATATACAACATTTCTTAGCGGAAGTACTTCTTCTATAGATACTTTTACTACTACTTTCTCTGGACGTATTCTCTCCGATACCGAACTTGTGAAAAAAATGATGCAAGACAATGGGGAATATATTCTCTTTATTCGTGATATTCGTTCTATATACGGTCAATTGGAAGGAAATAAAGCACAACTCCTTCTCAATAAGGGAACACTTGATAAACAGATACTTCCAAAAATCCAAGGTGGTTTTTCTGTATTTAGCGCCAATAAGAAAATATTTACCGATGTGATTCGTGATGATCTCACGAGCGGTCTTGTAAAAGCCATGGCAGCGCAAGAACGTATAAAAAAACAAGAAACGGAACTTCGAGCTTATATCGAAGACATTATGAATAAATGGAATGAATATCTTGCAAAAAACTTCTGACAGGATGATGAGCTTCTTAATGCGACTAAAGATACGGAAAATATTCTTGTTCTCGAAAAAGTACTTCATGATAAGATATATGATACTGCTGGAAATATCCAATCTCTCGATATATCAGGAAGTGGTGCTCTTCTTGCGGATATCGCAAAAATAAATTCCAATCTTGCAAATGTTTCCGCGATTCTGAGCTCACTTATCACTACGTATGGTACAGGAAATACTCTCGGTTCTCTCAATGATAAACTCACTGCCGCATACAAAGCACAAATTCTTGCATATCGCGCAGATTTTACGGAACTTCTCGAAAACAGGCTTAATAATATGCTTCTCGCTGAGAAAAATCATTCCCAGACACTTGTTCTTCTTGATCAGGAAGAACAGATTCTGAAACAGAATCTCGGAACAGTTATGAGTGCGGATTTTACTGAACAACTCATAAATAGTTTCAATACAAAAATTCTTGCTCTTGCGAAAACAGATGGAAGATCCGATACTTTGAAGAAAGTTCAGATGCTCATGTATCGATATAATCGAATCGTAACTCAGAAGAAAATCGATAGTACAACACTTATTCCATATTACGGAATGAGAACTTCCCTCGATGCTTCCCTCGGCAATATTTTTCTTTCTCTTGAAAATAAAGTAGGAAAAGATGTACTCCTTGTGAAATTTCCTCTTATTTCCGATAAAATCAATACACTCCTCGGGACGAATCTTTCCGCTAAATCCCGATATACTCTTCTTGTAGTACAATCTAATATCCTCAAATATCTCGAAGATGCGACAAAATAAAAAAGGTTCCATTCTTCTTTATGTTTTGTTTTTATCCTCTTTTTTGGTGCTCTTTTTTATCTCTTTCCAGTGAGAATTGGAAAAGATGCTCGAGCGAGCGAGGGATTCCGAACAAAGCATTCAAGATCAATCTGATAAACAAGATACTCTGATACTCCTGAAAAATGCACCGACTACTACCAAAGCTATTGATTCAAATTCTCATCTCACATTTATTTCACTTCATCAGAACGGTACGGTTTTTTCGGGGTCGCTCGGTTGAAGTGGTTCCGAAGAATATTGGATAACTTCCACCGGATGAGCAACTTCTATCTCGCTGAGTATTACTCGATGATGACCAGTTTCTTATCGTCTCGCTGCGTTCAATTCGGGTTCCGAGG
>Ga0208863_1001544_pt1 | contig 14096 bp, 16 predicted proteins | sample RifOxyD3_FD_184040 | JGI IMG/M metagenome (GOLD analysis project Ga0208863, IMG submission 184040) | Soil microbial communities from Rifle, Colorado - Rifle Oxygen_injection D3 (SPAdes) | ecosystem: Environmental > Terrestrial > Deep subsurface > Rock core/Sediment | place: Rifle, Colorado...
ATACTTTTCTCATCCTTCTTTGAACTTCTATACTTGTAAATTAAATAATCTCTTGCTTCATTTTTTCAATATCCGATTTAAGCGTCGGAAACTGCTCTTTAATCACTTTCCATACGATCTCTTCATCGATCTCGAAATACCAATGGATCATCTTGTCTCTCATTTTCGCCATTAACGACCACGGGACATTTAGATAGTCTTTCGTAATCTCATCAGGTATCTGTTTCGCCGCTTCACCGATTACTTCGATTTCGCGAACACACGCACTGACGGTTTTATCATCCGTTTTAAATGCTTCGAAATCATACCCTTCGACAAATCGCTCACACTTATCGATACTGCGCAATATATCATCGATATAAAGGACATAATTGCGTTTCATACGGCTATCTTCTCATTCTCAATTTGCTCAAATAATTCAGCTCTGAGTTTTCTACGAGGAACCAAATCGACATCTCTTCCCAATACTGCTTTGATCTTCTCTTCGAGCTCGATAAAACGGAGCAAATCAGGAGTATCGGAAAAATCGACGAGTAAATCAACATCACTGGATATACTCTGTTCACCACGGGCAAATGAGCCGAAAAGAGCAAGTGACGTAATGTGATAGCTTTGCATTATTTCGGGTTTTAAAAGGGTAAGCTTTTGTAAAATAAGCTCTTTTTCATTCATAACCTCACCCTTTCAAAAGTTTTGTCTTATTGTAGCACATTGGGGGATTTGAATCTCATATTACACTTTATTTCTCATTCCAAAGAGTGAAATTTGCCTATTTTGGTTAGAATCTTTTTTTGCTATTTGAATCAACTTTAGAAGGTGTTCTCTAATAATACCCCCTATTCCATTTGCAAGAACCAGATTCCATTCAGCACAAGCCCTTTCTGTTTCCCTATCACCAAGACTTTCTTCATTGACTTCGAATCTAAATCGATGTAATGCATTATCTGCATCTACAATTATTTGATAAAATTCTTTAGAAAATATAGACTCACCCACTGTGGCATATCTTGAAATTATCCGCAATGATTCTTCATATTTACTTTCAACATTATTATAGGGTTCACAAAAATAGCTTGCTCTATTTTGTTCTGCCCAATGTATCAATTCTTCAAATGCATCAATCACTATTTTATATGATTTTTGTCTCTCATCCCATAGTTTTTCTTCTTTGTATCTTTTAAATGCAAATTTCGCACCAAAGAATGCAGAAATAAATCCAATAACAATAGGCAGAATGAATATTTTTGTTATTTCAAACCAATCCAAACTTATTCCCTTTTTATCAATTATTCAACAACACTCACAAAATGAATTTATAACGCCATCATCCTCTCTAACGCGATTTTTGCCCAATACGCCGTATCTTCATCCACTTCGATCTCGTTGATCGGTGCACCCTCCTCGATCGATTTGAGAACATTGTACAAATCTTCGAGTGTCGTCTCATTCATCGTCGGACATTCGGGTTTGGTGGAGGAGAGGATATAGGTATTGGATGGGCGGAGGCGGTTGACCATATTAAATTCCGTCCCTACCGCAACCTTTTGATCCGCTGGAAGTTCCATGATGTATTTGATGAGTTGCGACGTTGAACCGACAAAATCGGCGCGATCACAGATAGCGGGGTCGCATTCAGGGTGAACGGCGATCAAAATACCGGGATATTTGGCGCGGTAAAACTCGATATCCTCGACACTAAAGAGCTGATGGACGGAGCAAAATCCGTCGTAGCAAATGATGTCCGCTTCTTTGGGGTCACTGCCATCACCGATGACGCATGATTTCAATCCCATCATGTTGGCGATATTTTGTCCCAAACAGCGATCAGGGACGAAAAGGATCTTTTTCCCCTCGGCGAGGGCATTGGTAATAATCACTTTGGCATTGGAGCTGGTGCAGACCATCCCCCCCATTTTCCCGACACGGGCTTTTACCGCCGCATCGGAGTTGATGTAGGTGATCGGGAGGATATCGTCCGCTTTGATCCCCGCCTCTTCGAGTTTTTGGATCGATTGATCGTAATAGAGGCCGTCGATCATTTTTGCCATCGCACAACAGGCGACTTTCGGCATCACAACCCGTTTTTCAGGGCTGAGGATTTTGACACTTTGCCCCATAAAGCCGACCCCACAGAAGACAACGAACTCTTTATCATCCGCCATCGTCCGTTTGGCGAGTTCGAGAGAATCTCCCGTAATATCCCCCATCTCAAACACTTCATCGCGCTGATAGAAATGGGCGACGACCGTGACGCTGAGACGGCTTTTAAGATCAATAATTTTTTGTTTTAATTCTTCTGCACTACTATTCAAAATCATTCCTTACTCTCATTAGGATGTTATTATATCTTTTGAAATATAATACCATCCAAAATTTACCAACAAAGAGTCACCTATTATGGATTTTTTATTTAACCTCAATGTTCAGTTTTATCTCGCCGCCTATCTCCTCGGCGGTATCCCGTTCGGGCTTATTTTGGCAAAAGTGTTTGCAGGGGTCAATATCACCGATTCAGGCTCGGGAAGTATCGGGGCAACCAATGTACTGCGCGTTGTCAAAGAGAGCAACCCCCGCCTTGCTAAAAAGCTCGGTGCCGCAACCCTTGCTCTGGATGCTCTCAAAGGGATTATTGTTGTCCTCGCCGCTAAATATTTTGAAATGAGTGATTCGGTTCAATGGATGGTTGCCGTTCTCGCCGTTATCGGGCACTGTTTTAGTCCGTATATGTGGTTTGAGGGGGGCAAAGGGGTTGCTACAGGGATGGGCGTTATGGCCGTAATGCTCCCTATCCCTACCGCTATCGCCCTTATCGTGTGGGGCGTTGCGGCAAAAACAATCCGTATCTCGTCACTCTCATCGATGCTCGGCTTGCTTGCCCTTGTTGTCGCTTCGTTTGTCCTTTATCCTACAATGTTCCATGCTCCGGTACTTTTCATCGCCTTTATCCTTTTTTACAAACATATCCCTAACTTTATCCGCCTTTTCAAAGGGGAAGAGAAACGGGTCGCATGACCATTCTTATCGAGAATCTCACCTTTGATACCGTTATCGGGATTCTTGACTATGAACGCACCACCCCTCAGAGGGTTCAAATCGACTGTACTATTGACTATTCTTATACATCCAACTTTTTCATTAATTACGCTGACGTTGCCCGAATAATTGAAGATACCATGAAAACGGAGAAGTTTGAATTGATCGAAACGGCACTCGAGGTACTCGGCGTTACGCTCAAAAAACATTTCCCCCTTATTGAAACCCTTTTACTTACCATCCGCAAACCTGATATTCTCCAAAATTGCACCGTTGGTGTTCAAAAAAATTTCATTTTTTAAAAAAAATTGAAAAAAAGATTAAAAAATTCTAAAACTGTGGTATCATTTCGGCAAAATTTCCGTATAAATGAGGAATCTGAATGCGTATTCTGATCATTGAAGATGAAGTAACCCTCAATAAAACCCTTGCAGAAGGGCTCAAAGAATTTGGTTACCAAAGCGACGTCGTCGAAACACTAAAAGACGGCGAGTATTATCTCGATATTCGTAACTATGACCTGATTTTGATGGACTGGATGCTACCGGATGGTAACAGCGTCGATATCATCCCAGACATCAAAAGCAACACCCCTAAAACTGTAGTTGTTGTTCTCTCGGCACGTGATGACAATGAAAGCGAAATTGAAGCCCTAAAAGCCGGTGCAGATGACTATATCCGCAAACCGTTCGATTTCGATGTTCTTGTTGCTCGTATTGAAGCACGTTTACGTTTCGGCGGTAGCAATATCATCGAAATTGATGATTTGACGATCAATCCTGAAGAGGAAAAGATCATCTATAAAGAAAAAGAGATTGAACTCAAAGGTAAACCGTTTGAAGTATTGACTCACCTTGCACGTCACCGTGACCAAATCGTCTCTAAAGAGCAATTGCTCGATGCGATTTGGGAAGAGCCTGAGCTTGTTACACCAAACGTTATCGAGGTTGCGATCAACCAAATCCGCCAAAAAATGGATAAACCGCTCGGTATCACTACAATCGAAACCGTGCGCCGCCGAGGATACCGTTTTTGTTTTCCAAAAGAAGCATAAGACGACGCTTTCTCTTCCAACTTATTGTCGCTTCGGCGGCATTGGTTATCCTTTTTTCCTCCTTTTTATTCCTTTTTATCAAACAATCTATTTACGATGAGAAACAAGCCGAACTAATCGGTTATGCAGAAAACATCTCTTCCTACCGATCGCTTTTATCCGCACAGCAAAACAATACCGAAACATTGATGGGGCTTAACGTTGAGCTGATCACCCTGAATCCCGACGAAGAGCATCTTGATTTTTATGAAAAGACCCATAAAGATAAGACGACCTCCCTTGTCCTTATCTATCCGTTTGATTTTGAACGCTCTTCCTATCTCAAAGTAAGTCGCGATATCACACCCACCAAGCGGTTGCTCACAAAAATTATGAACTCAATTTATCTCATCAATGCCGTCGGGTTTGTTGTCATTATCCTCTATGCTATCGCCTTTTCAAAAATGTTGATCGCCCCAATCACTGCCCTCAGCCGCCGTCTTGCTAACATGAACGAGCACCTTATACGCCCCATCAAAGTCGAACAGCTCCCCGATGAGTTCGAACCTCTGGGTGAGACCCTTAATCGTCTTATCGCCCGCATCCAAAATTTTGTCAAATACCAAAAAGAGCTCTTTATCGGTGCGGCGCATGAGCTTAAAACCCCTCTCGCCGTCATCAAACTCAAAAATCAGGTTACCCTCATTAAAAAGCGAACCCCAGAGGAATATATCGAAGCGATCCGCATTACCAATCAAAGTGTTGATGAGATGAACAAAATCGTTGCCGACATTCTCAATATCGGTCGTCAAGAGGGAGCACAACTCGAAATTCCTGTCCAAACCGATATCATCCAGATTCTCAAGAAATGGGAAGGGGATTTTAAACTCTTGGCAAACAGTGAAAACAAAACGCTTGTAACCCATTTTGAGCCCGACGCCTTTAGTGCGGTATTACAGGTTACTTTGCTCAATCAAATTTTGCAGAATTTTTTACAAAATGCCCTTAAATTTACCCCTGAGGGGAAAACAATAACGTTTCAAAGCCGCCTCAACGGGGTCGGAATTGTAATTGAAGTGATTGACGAGGGGTGCGGTATCGATGAGAGTGTTGACCTCTTCGCTCCGTTCAAACGACAGGGGAACAAGTCAGGTGTCGGTTTGGGACTGTTTCTTGCTAAAAGTGCGGCAGAAGCTATCGGTGCCGTTATTACGCTAACCAATAGAGAAGATGGAATGGACGGTTCATGTGCTCGTCTTATTCTCCCTTCGAAGCTGTGTTGCGTCCTTCCATTACGATAAATTTCTCTTGGGCTTTCTGCCGAAGAAAACTTAGCGTTAGCGTAGCAAATCGGGGTTTTACTCCGATAGCGTGCAAATTACAATGGTTTAAAACTCCTCAAAGGTTCCTTTCGCTATAAATCGCGCAATAACCAAATATAAAACCGAGGTTTACCCTATGCCACTACTAATAGTCGATGAATGTATCGCATGCGACGCATGCCGTGAAGAATGCCCAATGGACGCCATCGAAGAGGGCGATCCGATTTATATCATCGATCCGGACCGTTGTACCGAGTGTGTAGGAACCTACGATGAGCCTGCTTGTATTGCCGTATGTCCTGTCGATTGTATTATCCCCGACAAAGATAACGTAGAGACCATGCAAGAGCTCCTTTATAAACACAAGCAATTGATGGAGGAAGAGGAGTAAATGGCAAAATGTACCGCTGTTATCGACATCGGAAGCAATTCGATGCGGATGGCGGTCTTTCAAAAAACCAGCCGTTTTGCTTTTCATATTCTCCATGAAGTAAAAAGTTCTGTCCGTATCAGTGAAAACGCTTATAAAAATGAAGGTTTCCTTCAAAGTGAAGCGATGGATCGTACGGCTCAGGCAATCGGAGAGTTTTTATCGACTGCCAAATCTTTCGGTGTCCGAAAAATAATGTGTGTGGCTACCTCTGCCCTGCGTGATGCCCCCAATTCCTCAACCTTTCTCTCCCGTATCAAGCGTGAACATAACCTCTCTATCAAAGTGATCACAGGAGAGAGAGAAGCCTATTTAGGAGGAATGGCCTGCGCCAATCTCCTTCCGAGCCTCTCAGATGCCATTACGGTCGATGTAGGGGGTGGTTCCAGTGAGTTTACCCTTCTACGCAACGGTAAAGTCGAACAGCTTTTTTCTCTCAACATCGGAACGGTTCGCATTAAAGAACTTTTCTTTGATCGTGATGATGTAGAGGGAGCCATCGCCTATATCGATGAAGCCCTCAAACAGCTTCCTCCCTTTGATACCGATACGATGATCGGTATCGGAGGAAGCTTTCGTGCCCTCACCCGTGCTGTGATGAAAAAAGAGGAGTATCCCCTTAAAAAACTTCACGCGTACACCACGGACGAAGCCTCTTTTTTACATTTTAGTGAACAAATACTCTCTGCCGGTTCCAAAAAACTTCGTTCGTTGTTTATTAAACCCGATCGTTTTGATACCATCAAGCCCGGTGCCCTTATCTTAGAGCGCATCATCCGTCATACCCAAGTAAAAACACTCGTTTGTAGTGGAGTCGGGGTACGTGAAGGGGTATTTTTAAGTGATTTGCTCCGTAATTCGGGAGACAAGTTCCCTGCCAATTATAACCCTAGTGTCCGCTATCTCCTTGATACCTATGGATTGCATAGTTCCCATGCACAGCAGTGTGCCCATCTGAGCAAACGTCTCTTTGAATTACTCCATGTTTCTCTCGGTATCGCCCCTGAATATCAACAAGAACTTGCTATTGCCGCCAAACTTCTCTCAATAGGGGTCGATATACGCTATTATGCGTATCAACGCCATAGCCACTATCTAGCGATGAACACACTCGATTATGCTCTCAATCATTCACAGATCGCCCTTATCTCACACCTTCTTCTTTTTAAAAAAGGGCATACCCTCTCTGAGATCATCTCAAAAGGATATGGCTTACTTCTACCGGAGAAAGCGACGTTGGATGCCCTTAGTGCACTCTTGTGGCTCTCACACATTCTATTGGCATCCAGAGTCAATGCCTCTGAAATCTCTCTTACTCTGGAAGATGGGAAATTGATTGTTAGCGGTAAACATCTCTATCTTGCCCGTGAACAACTCAAAAATATTATTTTTCCTGCAAATCTGATAGTGGTGTTTAGTTAAGTAGAAGTGTTTCCCCGTTCGCCCTCAGCTGGTCGAACGGTATCGGACATTTAAAATCTCTGTCCGATTGTAAATTCGAAGTGGGTAATATCATCACCCGGTTTGTCTCCGATAGGGTTGGCAAAAACAAGCTGAAGCGGTCCGACAGGGCTGAACCACTCTAACGACACCCCATATCCTCCGCGCTTGATTTCACTCAAACTCTTCTCACCGATCATACCGTAATCGACAAACGCCGTAGCCCGCATACGGGCTTCTGGGACGAGCGGTACACTGAACTCTAACGAGTTTGAAAACGTTTGAGTCCCCCCGATTTTAAACGGTTCGTTCGTTGTCAACTCCGTCCCCTCGGTAGGAGAGATAGAATATCCCTGATAGCCGCGAACCGAACCGATTCCCCCCATATAAAATTTTTCACCCAACGGTAAATAGCCGCTTTCATCTGCATAGTTAAACCGTGCTTTATAACGGAGAATCAAATCAAAGTCCGTCAATTTTTGAAGTCCCTGATACGCACCGAAGGTAGTGCGGCTTTTAATAAAGTCTGCATCTCCCCCTACTCCCGCTTTTTCAATACTTTGTGAAAAACTGATCCCCTCACGAGGAACATAAAAATCATCGGTATTGTCAAATGTTGCCGAAGCGATCACCGAGCTTTTTGCATAATTTGCATAGTAACGAGGATCAAGGGTTGATGTCGTTGAATCGATATCGCTGTAATCATTTTTAGAGTAATTGTATCCCATATAGCCGCTCCAATAACGGTTAAAACGGTGTCCTACGCCGACACTAGTCCCCAAAGAAGAGGTGGTATAGCTGTCGTATTCGGTTGAACTGTTGAAAACGGAGAAATTGCCGCTGAAATCACTGTCATTCAAACGAGGATTCGAAATATTAAACGAGTAGTTGCTGGTACGTTGAGATCGCTCAAGATTGAGTCCGACATTGATACCTGAACCGAAAATGTTACGGTCACTGATCGCTACGCTCACCAAGATACCGCCGAAACTGCCGTATCCTCCGCCGAGCTGGATATTCCCCGTCGGTGCCTCTTTGGTTTGGACGATAAGATCCATCGACTCATCGTCAATCCGTTTCTCTTCGATCGTGTTGCTCTCAAAATATCCGGTTCGTCCCAGTGCGTTACGAGAATCTTTGAGATCGCTCAAACTGTATAAATCTCCCGGGGCAAGGAAAAGCTCACGGCGTACTACTCTATCAAGGGTACGGTTGTTTCCGGAGACGATAACGTTACGGATACGTACCTTTTTACCCGGAGTGATACGGTAGACGACATCAACGCTTTTGGCCTCTTTATCTTTTTTCAAATCGGGCTGTACCTGCACGTACGCATATCCCAAATCGGCGATTTTCGTTTTGATTCGCTCCGCATCTTCTCGGAATGTTTTGATATTAAAGGGTTTGTTTTTCTCTAACGCGATCACATCGAGCAACTCTTGGTCATTGATCACTTGCGTGTCTTGGAAAACCAAAATATCCGATACGCGATAGACATCCCCTTCAAAAATGTTATAGCTCATTTGTGCTTCATAATGGTCGAAATCGACCGCAACAAACGGTTCATCTATTTTTGCATCGAGATACCCATGCTGCATATAAAAATCACGAATTCTGAGGGGATCGTACTGCAACTCGGCAACTTTCATCTTCCCGTCATTGCGGCCCCACATCCACCCCATAAATTGCTCTTCTTTATTGGCGATCATACTGTCGAAATCATCCGCATCTTGGGTCAAAACTCCCGCATAGGTGAGTTTTTTAATGATAATCTCTTCACCTTCATTGACGATAAAGGTGACCTGCATACTGCCGTTATCCAATTTTTCACTGTCGATCTCAACAACAGAATCGATTTTCCCGTCTTGACTTAGAGCTTCGACGATCCGTTTTTTGGCTCCCTCAAGCCGTTTCTCATCATACAAGGCACCTTTATCGATTTGCAACAGTGTTTTTTGCGCCTCTTCATCGTTCTCTTTGTACCCTTTGAGCTCGATTTTAGAGATAATCGGTTTCTCTTTGAAATGGAAAGTGACTTTCCCCTCATCCTCTTCTGCCCATACGTCTTCAAAATAACCTTGATCGAAGAAGTTTTTGATCGTTTTGTCCACTGCGGCAGCGTCTAAAGGCTCACCGACCTTGACCTCATTAAGCCGTTTTGCAACGGTCTCGGAAATATGGATCATTCCATCATACTGAATCGATTGGACGTTTTGCGTAGACGCGTGTGCCAGTGCACTCGCAACTATCAATGAGAGGGTAATTGTTTTCAAGCCAAAGTTTCCATTGCGTTAAAATAGTCTCCCATTCTATCACTCTAACGATTAATTGTTCTGTAAATTAAACTTAAAAGGGTTAAAATAGCACCATTAGAGTCAAAGGGGCGTCATGAAAATCGGTATTGTAGGGTTAGGGTTAATGGGAGGTTCGATGGCACTTGCCCTCAAACACCGTTCCTTTATCTCCTCCATTATCGGATGTGACCATAACGAAGAGCACCAGATGATCGCCCTACAACGGGGGCTTGTCGAATCTTTTATGAGCTTTGAAGAGCTTAAAGCTCATTGCGATGTCATTTTTCTCGCTGTCCCCGTAGACGGTGTGATCGATTTTCTTCAAAAATCAACCGACTTAGCCGGAAGTGATAAAACACTGATCGATTTGGGAAGTACCAAAGCCCTTATCGTTGACGCGATCCCTGCCATTATCCGAAAAAACGTTGTTGCCGCCCATCCAATGACGGGGACGGAGCAATTTGGTCCCAGTGCCGCATTGGAGGGGTTATACGCGGAGAAGGTAGTGGTACTGTGTGATCTGGAGCACAGCGGCGACACACAGCGTGATACCGCACTACGGATTTTCCAAGCAATCGGGATGCAGATACGGACGATGGGGGCAGCCCAACATGACCGCCACGCGGCATTTATCAGCCATATGCCCCACGTTATCTCGTATGCGCTCGCCAACACCGTGTTAGCCCAAGAAGAGAAAGAGAACATCCTCACCCTCGCGGCGGGAGGATTTCGCTCCATGAGCCGACTGGCTAAAAGTTCTCCCGCGATGTGGGAAGATATTTTTCGTCAAAACCGTGAAAATGTCCTTGAAGCGATAGAACTCTTTGAAGTTGAACTTCAAACACTCAAAACAGCCCTAAAAAATAAAAATTATTCTGAATTACGCCGTGAAATGAAGGGTGCCAACAAACTCTACGATATTTTTAAATAATCACCATTCAAACAATTTCGTTTCCCTCTTAACGTGCTTTAGCCCTTGTGGAACGGTTGAACCTTCCGATTGAGCCGTCTCTTTTACTTCACCTTTCTTTTGTCCCTCAACCTCTTCTATTTTCCTCATGCTCTGTTTTAAATTATGCTTTACCCGCTCCCGTAATATCGGATCGGTTGTATAGACCCTCTTATACCAGTAGTGTGCCCGTTCAAATTTACCGCTCATATAGAGAGCATTGGCACGGTTATAACGTACCTGCGGTGAATCGTGCACCAATTGATACTCTCTATACAGACGTTCGCTTTTCTCGTATTCTCCCCTCTCATATGCCCCTTTAGCTTCATTCACTATTTTGAAATCCAAAATTCCCGCATTGCTAGATTCCGGTGACAAAGTAAAAAGGATAAGCACCGTTCCCACACTTACGCTTTGGCGTTTGCTCATAGACGAAAGGGCAAAAAGGATCAACACCATTGCCAATCCCAAAGGGTAAAAAAAGAGGGGGATGTGCAGCCTCAATCGATCTGAATCTCTGAGCTGAAGGAGTTTTTCATGGACGTTTATGATATCTGCCGACGAAGAGACCCGCAGAACCGAGCCGCCCTCAATCGGCTGATGTGTGATGACAACTACCATATCAACATCATCCATTCGTGAGAGTTTTTCTTCTAAAAGCGTTTGATTGAACCGTTTCGAAGAGGGGGATAGATGTCGTATCAATTCACCCAATATCGCTCCGTCATTGCTGCGCGGAGAAATACCGTACACCTTCTCATCAAACGCCATCACCTCTATCTCTTCGCCCAAGAGGGTATAAAGGCTCGAGAGTGCTAAAGAGCGGGTCAGCTCAAAGTTCTCTTCACCCCTATCAATCGCCATCACGATATGAAGCCCCCTCCCTTTTATCGGAGTTGAATCGAGGATCACCGGTTGCGCCATCGCGATAATCAACAACACGGCGGAGAAAAGAAAAAGGGTATTTCTCCCTTGCAATCCCATGGTTGTCTCGGGGGCGCGCAGTTTTTCAAGTATCTCCTCGCGCACATTGAGAGTTCTCAGCGATTTTTGGGTGAGCCAAAAATAAAAAAGGATGAGGGTCGGAGCCAAAAGCCAAAGTAAAAACTCCGGATGCAAAAAACTCATCGAAGCCCCTTCTGATTACGCCCATAGAGATAGGCGAGCATCGCTAAAAATCCGAGAAACAGCGGATAGATGTAAAAATACTCAAAATATTTCTGCACACCGATAACACTGAACGCTGGGTGCGAACGATCAAGTGCTTCAACCCAATCCTCGCTGGGGACTATTATAGAGGTCTCTTTATCTACTGGAAGCGATTGGACAAAGTTTTTAGGCTCCTCAGAGAGAAGTATGATCCATCCTCTCCCCTCGGATGTGGTAGTAAAAAACCGATCAATCTGCCGTGTTATCTTCTCCTCTGTCGGGACTACACTCATCTGGGCAACGATCTTTAAAAGTTTCTCGTAATCATCGCTAAGGGGGATCATAATATCGGATGAAGCAGGGACAAAAAGGGCAAAACGATCATTTTCCCTCCCTTTTATAAAGGTTTGAATATCGTTAAGGGTTTCAGAGGTAAGCGACTGGGGATCGATAGCGAAAAGGATATCATACACCTCAACCTCCTCTTTGGTCTCCCGCACGGGAGACATCAATGCGACGATAAAAAAGGAGATCATCGCCCATTTCGCAATCCACATCCATAAAGGTGGTCTCATCTTTGATTCACCGAATAAGAGCGTTCGGGGAAAATAGAGTGCATTGGTGCGCAGAGGGCACAACGCCTCACACGCTAAAAAGAAAAAGAGGATAAAACTGAGTTTGGGAAACTGGAAATAGATCCCCTCAAACATCGATAATCTCTAAATAGAGACGATAATACCCCAACGTCTCCTCATCGATCTTCTCTACCCTCGGAGCGTATTTGTAGGGAGCCAACCGCTCGAAGAGGTTGTGGTACGCTTTTGCCGTCCGTTCATTGTCGGAGGCAAAAACACGTCCGAGTTCACTGATCGCATAAGCGGCACGCTTGGGATCGGAAAAATCGATCGTTGAGAGTGCACTAAAACGCTCACGACGTAGATTCACTTTACGTTTTCGCATCTGTTTAAGGAGTGCTAAAAAGAGTGCCACGCTCACAGCAACAGCGATAAGAACCACTGCGATAAAGTAATAGAGTGAGTAATCGGGTATCTCGACGAGAGGAGCGATATCGTTTAGCGGAATATTAAGATCTTTCATACTCTCCCCTCAAACAATCGGCGCAACGTCACCACCGCATTTGCATCGGTATAGAGTTTCGTTCCCCTTACTCCCGCTCTACGAAACGATTCAAAGAGTTCGATATCGTGAGCTTTGACTCGATCATGATAGCGCTTCACGCTTCGCTCATTAAAATCCCCCTCTAACACCGCACCGCTCTCCGGATCGATCAGGGCAGTAAATCCCATCTCATTCGGATTCTCCTCCGCACGATCACGTACCACGACGGCAACCACTTCGTGCTTTCTAGCGAGAAGGCGCAGATCGGGAATCTCGAAAAAATCGCCGATCAACACCATCAGAGACCTTCGCTTCGTCCGTCGATACAGCTCTTTTATCGTATGGTGTAGATCGATTCGATGATGCAAAATCTCCGCATCCAAAACAGACTGTGTCGCCTGCTGTACCGAAAAACGCTTTTTCGCAGGGCGAATCTCGTTGCGTAGGCTCTCAGAATAGTTACAATGGCCAAAAACATCCCCATTCGCTACCGCCGAATATCCGATCAATGCCACCGCTTCGGCAACAGACTCGATTTTAAACTTCTCCGATCCAAAATGAAGCCCTCCGCCGAGCAGTGCTACGGTGAGGACATTAAGTTCCCGCTCCTCTCGAAACACTTTGACAAACGGCCGCCCCATTTTCGCCGTCACATTCCAGTCGATATGGCGGGTATCATCGCCGCTGACGTATTCACGCAGTTCGATGAAATCGTATCCCTCCCCGCGAAACATCGAGGGGTTATTTCCGATACGATCCCCGATGATCTGACGACGGGCTTTAAGGAGAATTTGCGCGCTGTTTTTCATTACGGAATCGGTACCGCTTTAATGATCTTCTCGATCAGTTCATCGCTCGTGATCCCCTCTGCTTCCGCTTCGTAGGAGAGGACAAGGCGGTGACGCATCAGCTCTTTGATAACCTGCGCGATGTCGCTCGGAGTTACAAACTCACGGCCGCGTAAAAATGCCACGGCACGTACCGCTTTGAACATATCGATGCTCACACGAGGAGAGGCACCGAACTGTAAAAATCCTTTGATCTCACCCAATCCGAACGCTTGCGGCTCACGCGTAGCGGTGACGAGGCTGATCATATATTTCTCCACCTCTTCGTCGATATGGATTTCTTTTACTTTCTCTTTGAGTGCAATTAACGCCGCCGAATCAATCACCGCATTAATGGCTTCACCCAATCCCGAACCGACACGCCGTGCGATGGATAGCTCCTCTTCGGGGGTGTTATATCCGACGGTAATTTTGAGCATAAAACGATCGAGTTGCGCTTCAGGAAGAGGATAAACCCCTTCGTTCTCGATCGGATTCTG
>Ga0208863_1001545_pt1 | contig 14095 bp, 11 predicted proteins | sample RifOxyD3_FD_184040 | JGI IMG/M metagenome (GOLD analysis project Ga0208863, IMG submission 184040) | Soil microbial communities from Rifle, Colorado - Rifle Oxygen_injection D3 (SPAdes) | ecosystem: Environmental > Terrestrial > Deep subsurface > Rock core/Sediment | place: Rifle, Colorado...
CCAGCCGGAGCGGCGTCTTCCTGCCATCGGTCGGACTGCCGGTCGGCGCCGCCGGCCGGAACTCCCCAAAATCGACCGCCTTGACAAACCTTGCCGCCCCATCCATGGTAAATATCTCCATGCCGGTCAGTTGCGCGGTCCTGAGAATCCACGCCACCTTCTGGATGGGGACGGTCAGAAACTGCAGGGTAACAAACCACCATTCATCACGTTTGGTGTCATCCCGCACGATGTCGGTCACCAGGGCATAGGCTAGCATCCGGGGATCCTTGGCCGCCACCAGCACGATATCGCCCACCACGGTCGCATCCTTGAACTTGACAATCTTCTTTAACTCCTTGACCACGTTTTCCATGATCGCCCCCCTGGCGAAATTTACTGATGTCGGTCCAGCCGGCGGTACTGGATGGCCTCGGCAACATGGTTGACTGTGATATTTTCTTTCTCGTCCAGATCGGCGATGGTCCGCCCGATCTTCAAGATACGATGATAGGAGCGGGCCGAAAGTCCCAGACGCTCCACGGCGTTCTCAATGAGCTTAAACGATTCCTGGTCAAGAGCGCAGTATTTCCTAATGTCTTTCGGCCCCATCTGGCCGTTACAGTAAATTTTTTTCCGGCGTTGAAAACGCTGCCGTTGCACCTGCCGGGCGCGGTCGACTCGTTTCTTGATCTCGGCCGACGACTCGCCGCTGCGGTCGGCGGCCATATCCTGAAACCGCACCGCCGGCACCTCCAGATGCAAATCGATTCGATCGAGGAGCGGCCCGGACAGTTTGCTGCCATACCGCTGGATCTGGACCGGCGTGCAGGTGCAGTTGTGCCGGACATCGCCCAGGAAACCGCATGGGCAGGGATTAAGCGCGGCCACCAGAAGAAAACTGGCCGGAAAGGTCAGGGAATGGGCGGCCCGCGCAATGGTGACCATGCCGTCTTCCAGGGGCTGACGCAGAACCTCAAGCACGTTCTTCTTGAACTCCGGCGCCTCATCCAAAAACAGGACACCGTTATGGGCTAGGGAAACCTCACCCGGCCGGGGTATCGTGCCGCCGCCGATCAGACCGGCGTCCGAGATGGTGTGGTGCGGGGGACGAAAGGGCCGGGTAGTCATGAGCGCCTTTTCCTCCGGCAGCAGTCCCATGACGCTGTAAATCTTGGTGGTTTCCAGTGCTTCGTCAAAAGACATATCCGGCAGGATGGTGGGCAGTCGCCTGGCAAGCATGGTCTTGCCGGAACCGGGCGGGCCTTTCATCAGGACATTGTGGCCGCCGGCCGCGGCGATCTCCAGAGCCCGCTTCACATGTTCCTGCCCTTTGACCTCGCTGAAATCGATCTCATAAACCGTGTCGTTCCGGAAAATAGCCTCCACATCGACCACGGTCGGTGCCACGTCGATAATGCCGGCTAAAAACTCCACGGCCTGATGAAGACTCTGGATGCCGATCACCTTGATGCCGGCTGCCACGGCTGCTTCGCCGCTGTTGGCGGCCGGCACCAGAATGCCGGTGAGTCCGGCCTTCCTGGCCGAGAGCGCCATGGGCAGAATGCCACGGCTCGGCCGAACCGCCCCGTCCAGGGAAAGCTCGCCCACCACCACATACCGGTCGAGCACGGTACTGGTCAGAATGCCGGCCGCCGCCAGTATCCCCAAGGCCATGGGCAGATCATAGCCGGTCCCCTCTTTCTTGACATCGGCCGGCGCCAGGTTCACGGTTATCCGCCGATTTGGAAAATCGTAGCCGCTGTTCTTGATGGCGGCCTTTACCCGGTCCTTGCTCTCGCGCACCGCCCCTTCCGGCAGCCCCACCGTGGAAAAGGCCGGCAGCCCGTGGGCAATGTCAACCTCCACCTCCACCAGCAGGCCGTCAACGCCGGTTACTGCTCCGCTCAAAACTTTTGCCAGCATGCAACGCCCCTCATCAAGAAAATTTCCAGACGGTTACACAAGGGTAGCCCCGCATCATTTCCTATAACGCGTCGCCATGGCCGGAGTATAGACGCCGCCCGCCTCCTGGTAGATAGAGAAAGGCGGCAGGAGTTTCATCTCTACGCCACCGCCTTTAACCGCCTCCAGCAGGACCAGTTTCCCCTCACCGCCGGGATAGCTGTGGATGCTCTGCAGCCGCTTCGGCTCCAGCCCGTGATTTTTCATGGTAAAGATCAGACCAGGCAGGCGGGAGGCCGGATAGATGAACACCGCCCGGCCGCGGTTCCGCAAGGCAAAGGCCGCGGCCCTGGCCACCGCCGGCAGATCAGCCTGCAATTCGTGTCTGGCCAGGGCCTGAACCGCATCGGTACTGACCCGGCCGTCCGCGGGATTCCGGTACGGCGGGTTGCAGAATACCCAGTCGAAAGAACCGGCCGCCACCTGCTCGCGGATCAGGCCGAAGTCACCGGTGATAACGGAAAATCGGTCGCTGAAGCCGTTGATCTCGGCATTCAGGCGGCTGAGGTCAGCCAGTTCCGGCTGCAGTTCCAGGGCGGTGATTCGCACTTCCGGCCAGCGATAGGCCAGAATCAGCGAAACAATCCCGCAGCCGGCCCCCAGATCCAGTATCCGGTCGCCAGGCCGCGGTGCGCTGAAATGGCCCAACAGCACCGCATCCACAGAGAAACGGTAGCCAGCGCGCGGCTGCCAGCACCGGAGTGCTCCGTCAAACAGGCTGTCCTCGGTATATCCCTGGCCCGCTTCAGCGCTCACCCCGTCAAATCCGCACCTCTTCTCCTGGAACGAATTTGTTCATCACTAGACCGGTCAGGACCTTTGGATAGAAATAGGTGGACTTGTGCGGCATGATCAACTTCTCGTCCGCCACCCGTTTCACCTGGGAAACCTGGGTGTTGTTCATCAGAAACAGCAAAGGAGCGCCATTTTTTTCAGCAAAGCTCTCCTTGACCGCCACATCGAGCGCCTCGTCCGGATCACTGAAATAGCGGACCAGATTTTCATGTTCGCAGCGTTCATGGTCAAGCCCCAGCAACCTGCCGATCACCAGATCGGAAAGCACCACCACATCCAGGTCCCGCAAGGCCGCCGGCCGTTTAAGCGACTTATCGCAGGCAAGGTCCGCCTGCAGCGCCAGCAGGAAACAACGGTCCTCCGCGGCATGATAGAGGCCGAACACCTTCTGGCGGCCGGCCGCCTCCGCCATTCTGGCCAGCACCTCGTCGACCAGCGCCTCCCGGCTACCGCCCTTAATCTCCTCCAGGGCAAAACAAACACCCAGCCTGACAGCCAGGTCATCCATGCTCGCCTGCGGCAGAATATCGCCCGGCAGCCGCACCAGACGATGGGTCGGCAGTACCGAAAGACCTGGATCTTCCATGGGGCAGAGATACATCATTGTTTGATTAAAGGGGCTGGTTTCAGGCAGTTCGCCGTTTCTCTCTCTAAGCAGCCGCCGATAGTTGAGCGCCGTGTTGTAACGATGATGACCGTCGGCGATATAGAGAGGCTTGTCGCGAAACAGCTGACTGACCCGGGCCAGCACCTGCGGATCTGTAATGGCCCAGACCGTGTGCAAAGCGCCGTCCGCATCCTGCACCGTGTAGAGCGGCTGCGCCGGCCTGGCCGCCTCCAGACTTGCCATGATCTCGTTTTTCGCATCGGGGTAGATCGAAAAAATCTGGCTGAACTGGGCCTGGCAGACGTCCATCAGCCGGAGCCGGTCCGCCGCCACCGTGGCAAAGATCTCCTCGTGCGGTTTAACGATCCCCTCGTCAAACTCAGCCAGCCGCACCAGGGCAACCAGCCCCTTCCGGGTCAGCCGTCGGCCCGAAGGCAGGGAATACTCGGTAAAATAGAGATAGATCGCCGGCTCGGTGTCGCGGCGCAGAATCTCCTCTGCCTGCCATTTTTCGAAAAAATCCCGGGCCCGCTCGTAACGGGTCGCCGTATCTTCGGAAAAACCGGGCTCCTTGCTGATATCGAGCTGGATCATGTTGTAGGGGTTCCTGTTCAGGAAGACCGCCTGTTTCTTGGCGTCAATGACATCGTAGGGCGGGGTGACCACCTCCTCGAGTTTACCGATTTTCTCAAGATTATATCGAAGCCCGCGAAAGGGGGCGATAAAGGCCATGCTGTTTTTCTCCTTAGTACCTTAGAAATAATTTCTGCGCGTTTTTGGCAGAAAATTATTACGTGAAGGTACTTATCCCGTTTATCGGGGTTAGAATTATGGTATAAGAAACAAGTTGGCTGAAACCTATTCAAAAAGTTTTTTGTTTTCAAGCTTCCTTTTGCGCTCCCCGGAAAAATATACGGAGGTCTTATGTTTGAAATATTCGTAAAAACCCATTTTTCAGCCGGCCATCACCTGCGCAACTATCCCGGTAACTGCGAAAAACCCCACGGCCACAACTGGCAGGTTAAAGTAACCGTTCGCGCCACCGCCCTGGACGAACTCGGCATGGGCATCGATTTCCGGCGGATCAAGACATCGCTCAATCAGGTCCTGGACACCTTGGACCATCGGGATCTCAACGAGCATCCCGAGTTCATCGCCAAGAATCCCTCGTCGGAAAACATCGCGGTCTTCATCTACGATACCCTGAAGCAGGAACTCAAGACCGACCGCTACCATCTGCACAGCGTCACGGTCGGCGAAACCGACAATACCGGAACCACCTATTTTGGCGCCTGAGCAGTCCCTTCTTATTTCCGAACTCTTTTACAGCATCCAGGGGGAGTCGTCTTTCAGCGGCCTAGCCTGTGTCTTTTTCCGGCTGGCCGGCTGCAATCTGCGCTGCGCGTTCTGCGACGCCCGCTATACGTACGAAGAACCTGGCCACGACCTGCCGCTTGCCGAATTTTTTTTATTTGCCGACCGCTATCCCGGCGCCCTTGTGGAAATCACCGGCGGCGAGCCACTTCTCCAGGAAAACGTCTACCCGCTGCTGAGCGGACTGCTGGCCACTGGCCGCACCGTACTCCTGGAGACCAACGGCAGTGTCAGTCTGGCCCGGGTGCCGGCTGAAGTGATCAAGATCATGGACCTGAAATGTCCGGAGAGCGGCATGCACGACCGGATGCTTCTTGACAATTTCCAGTATCTTGCCGCCAGCGACGAAATAAAATTCGTGATCAGCTCTCGCGAGGACTATGACTGGGCCGTGCGGATGATTAAAGAGCACGACTTGGCCCGCCTGACAAAACTGCTTTTTTCACCCAACAAGGCCCGGCTGCGGCCTGCCCTGCTGGCGGACTGGCTCCTCGCGGACCAAATGCCGGTCCGACTGCAGTTGCAACTCCACACCCTGCTCTGGCCAGACCGCAGCCGCGGCGCCTGAAAAGGCCGCGAGTCAAAAAAGGCGGCCCGTAAGATGTCAGATAATTTTCTGCCGACAAACAACGAAGAGATGCAGGCCCGCGGCTGGGAGGCGGTGGACGTCATCCTGGTCACCGGCGACGCCTATGTGGACCATCCATCCTTCGGGGTGGCCTTAATCGGCCGCTGGCTGGAACACAACGGCCTGCGGGTGGCGATCCTGGCCCAGCCCCGCTATCATGACCCGCAAGAGTTCAGAAAATTCGGCCGGCCCCGGCTCTTCTTCGGGATAACCGCCGGCAACCTGGATTCCATCGTGGCCAACTATACCGGCAATGCCAAGGTCCGTGATGTTGACAATTTCTCGCCGGCCGGTAACCCCTATTTCGGCGCAGAACAAAACAAGAACGAGCGCCGACGGCCGGACCGGGCGACTATTCTCTACGCCAATCTGGCCCGCCAGGCATTTCCCGGCGTTACCGTTATCCTCGGCGGCCTGGAGGCCTCGCTGCGGCGCTTTGTGCACTACGACTACCAGCAAGAACGACTGCGCGCCTCAATGCTCACCGATGCCAAGGCCGACCTCCTGGTGTACGGCATGGGCGAACGGGCCGTGCTCGAAATCGCCGGTCGGCTGGCAAGCGGAAAAAGCCTGACCGGCATCGCCGGCACCTGCGCCCGGCTTACCGACGCCGAGATGGCGGCAATGGATTTTCCCGACCCCCCCCTCACCCTGCCCTCGTGGGACGAAATCAAAAACAATCCAGAAAAATTCATGACCGCGGAGTTGGCACTGGATGGTCACAGCCGCGCCCTGGCTATAAAACCGGTACGGCAGCGGCAACAGGCCGCCTGGGTCCTGCAGCAACCGGCCGCCGCACCGTTAACCACCGCGGAACTGGACGCGCTCGCCGAACTGCCCTTTGCCCATGGTCCGCATCCCACAGCCGACGACATCCCGGCCTGGAGCATGATCCGCCATTCGATCACCATTGTCCGCGGCTGCTACGGCAACTGTTCCTACTGCGCCATCACTCGCCACCAGGGGCCGCTCGTTGTCAGCCGCAGCCGTGAGTCCATTCTGAATGAAATCCACCGGCTCGCGGCACGTAAGGATTTCCAGGGCACGATCAGCGATGTTGGCGGCCCGACCGCCAACATGTACGGGACCTCCTGCGGCAGCAAGAAGACCTGCGCCAGACACGACTGCTTATATCCGGATGTCTGTCCGAAACTGGTCATCAACGAGGAGGCCTTTCTTGGCCTGCTGACCGAGGCCGCAACGATTGCCGGCGTCAAGCACCTGTTCGTCTCCTCAGGGGTGCGCATGGAACTGCTCCTGCGCACCCCGAAGCTGCTGGCCAGAATTCTTAACCATCACACGCCGGGAATATTGAAAATCGCGCCGGAACACACCTCCCCGGAGGTGTTGCGGCTCATGCACAAGCACCGGCCCGAGCTGCTGCCGCGATTCTTAAACTTCTGCCGGGAACTGGCCGCTGGCCTTGGCCGGGAGGTTCAGTTCAGCCCCTACTTCATCTCGGCCCATCCCGGCTGCAGCCAACTCGACATGGAACAACTGGCAGGCACGGCAACAAAACTCAAACTGCCGGTCCGCCAATTCCAGGATTTCACCCCGACGCCAGGAACGCTGTCGTCCGCCATGTATGTCACTGGACTTGATCGGGACACTCTGAAAAAAATCTTTGTGCCGCGCCGAACTGGCGAGCGAAGACAGCAACGGGCCATCCTCGAAAAAATTTCCCCTGGCAAAAAATAAAATTTTATGATCCGCTGGAAGCCGACTCCTGGCCAGGCAGATCTGAGCGAAAAGCTGCTCGGATGCGGGCTAAATTAAATAAGGATTGACCGGGTCCGGTTGCGAGGTGACTTTTTGGCTGAACAAACAAAAAAAATGCTGCTGGCCGTTGACGTGGGCAACTCTCATACCGTCTGCGGGGTGTTCCGGGAAGCGGAACTGCTCTGGCACTGGCGGCTGAAGACCGACCGCAAGAAAACCGCCGACGAGCTGGCCGCCTGTTTTCACACCTTTCTGACCATGCAGGGCCTGAGCTTCAAGGAGATCGGCGCCGCTATTTTAGCCAGTGTCGTGCCCACCCAGTTGATGGCCTGGCGGGATTTCACCCGCAATGCCGGCTGGCCCCTGGTGACGGTGGACAACCTAATCAAGACGGCCGGCATGCGGATCAAGACCGACCACCCGGCCGAGGTGGGCGCCGACCGCATCGTCAATGCGGTGGCTGCCTTTGCCCGCTACCGCCAGGCGGTGATCGTCGTCGATTTCGGTACAGCCATCACCTTTGACTGCGTCTCCGCGGCCAACGAATATCTGGGCGGCGTTATTGTGCCCGGCATCGCCATCTCGCTGGACGCCCTGGCCAGCCGGACCGCCAAGTTGCCGCCGGTGGACATTTCTACTCCGCCACCCAAGGCCATCGGCACCAACACGGTAGATGCCATCAAGAGCGGCCTGCTCTTTGGCTACGGCGCCCTGGTCGACGGCATAATCAGCCGGCTGCGCAAAGAATATCTGCCTGACAAGCCGATCGTCATCGCCACCGGCGGCATGGCCGCACTCATCGCGCCTTATACCGAAACCATCGTTCAGGTCGAGCCCATGCTCACCCTGGAAGGCTTGCGACTGCTCTATGACGAAAATACCGGCACCATCTGATCCGCTACCTGCGCAGATTCTGGCGCCACCGCTGATGAAAGGCGACACCATCGGCCTGGTGATGCCGGCCGGCCCGGTGCAGAACGAGGAACATTTCGTGGCCGGCGTGCGACTCCTCAGGGAGATGGGATTCGCCGTCAAATTCGGCCAGGATGTTCCTGACAGAAAAACCGGCTACCTGGCTGGCGATGATGCCGAACGCGCCCGGGAAGTCCATGAACTGTGGGCCGACCCCGAGGTCAAGGCGCTGCTCGCCGTACGCGGCGGCTACGGCTGCCTGCGGACGGTGGAGTTGCTGGACATGGAACTTATCCGGCAACACCCCAAGCTGTTCATCGGCTTCAGCGACGTAAGCGTCCTGCTTGCCGCCATCACCAAAGCCACCGGCCTGGTGACCTTCCATGGCCCGGTGCTCACCACCCTGACCCGCTCCGACCCGGAGACGATCCAGTCGTTTTTCGAGGCGCTGACCGGCCGACTGCCGAGACTGATCCGGCCGGGCGGCATCGAAATTCTGGCAAGCGGCCCCCTGGCCCGCGGCCGCCTCCTGGGCGGCAATCTGACAACGCTTACCCATCTGCTCGCCACCCCCCACGAACTCTCCTGGCGCAACGCCCTCGTCTTTCTCGAAGACGTGGGCGAGCCAGCCTACCGCCTCGACCGCCTGCTTACCCATCTCAAACAGGCCGGCCGGCTTGACAAGCTGGCCGGGCTCCTGCTCGGTTCCTTTCACGCCTTTCACGCCGACTCGGGAGAGGATTCCTGCGAAACCGCGGATGCTGAGCAGGTCTGGAATCGGGCGCTGGAACTGCTGGGCAATGACCATATCCCGATCTGGGGCAATTTCCCGGTCGGACACGGCGTTCGCAACCTGGTCCTGCCCTTGGGTGTCGAAGCGGAATTGGATTCCGGCAACGGGACCCTGCGCCTGCTCGGCCCCTGCACCGCGCCACGTTAACACGCAGCGCATAAGGGACTAACAACGCATGCTCCTGGAAACAGCGCGCGAACAGTTCATCGCCCAGAATCTTGAAGAATACGGCGGCGACGCCATTGATCTTGCCTGGGTTACGCCGGAAGAAGCCCGCCGGGCCGAGGATGAGAGGCGTGGCCTGCTGGCCACCCTGGCCGACGCGGTGCTGACCGCGGCCAACGGCAGCAAACTGTACACGAACGCCCTGTCACCAGGCTGCCGCACCTGCTGCGCCGGCACCTGGTCCTGTCTGTTCATCAACGGCATCTGCAATGCCCGCTGCTTCTACTGTCCGACCTCGCAGCTCTCCAAAAGTGAACCGACAACCAACAACCTGCGCTTTCCCAAGCCCCGGGACTATATCAGCTATCTGGAAAAATTCGGCATACGCGGCGCCAGCATCAGCGGCGGCGAGCCTTTAATGACCCTGGACCGCACCCTCAATTTCCTGGCCCGGATCAAGGAGCATTTCGGCGCGGCCATTCATCTGTGGATGTACACCAACGGCATCCTGTTAACCAGCGACATCCTCAAGCGCTTGCAGGACACCGGGCTCGACGAAATCCGCTTCGACATCAGCGCCAACAGCTACCGGCTCGACAAGGTGGAGATGGCGGTCGGCAAAATCCCCCAGGTCACCGTCGAGATCCCCACGGTGCCGGAGGACGCCGACCAACTCCTTGCCGCGATGCGCGAGCTCGACCGTCTGGGCGTCAACTTTCTCAACCTGCACCAGCTCAGGCTGACGCCTCACAACCGGCCGCAGTTAGCCGGACGCAACTACACGTATCTGCACGGCCCCAGGGTCACGGTACTCGAATCGGAGCTTGCCGCCCTCCGTCTCCTGGCGGTCGCGGTTCGCGAACGCTTGCGCCTGGCAGTCAACTACTGCTCATACATCTACAAATTCCGCTACCAGACCATGGCCGCCCGCCGCCGCAGCGCCGCCTTCATCAACAAGCCCCACGAATCCATCACCGCCACCGGTCTGCTCAGGACGCTGACGGTCCGGGCCGCCGCCGCAGAGTTGCAGAATCTGGTCGCCGACTTTACCAGCCGCGGTCTGCCAGCCGATCTCTGGCAGTTCAACAGCGCCGCCGCCACCTTGCACCTGGCACCGCAACTCCTGCACCATTTGGATCCGCGCCGCCATTCTCTTTCGGTGCGCTATCACGCCGCCGCCCTCAAGCCGGCAATCACCTACCACAACTCCTATCGGGAAATCGAGCTGTCGTCACGGCGGCGGCTGATCGTGGAAAGAACACCCCTGGACACCGAACTGGCAGTGGCGGCCGACAAGCTGCCGCTGTTCACTGGAAAAATCATGCCCGACGATGCAACGCCCTGGCCCGAGACCTCCCCCGGCGGCAACCAGCCGACGGACTGGGAAAAAATCGTTGCGAGCGAGTCTTTCCGCGCCGGTCTGTACGAATACTATTAGCGGCCGACGTATAGCCCTTTGGCCTGCGTCCCCCCTTATGCATCTCCTCGCGCCTCCTGCCGTTACCCTGACGCCGACCCAAGCGGTACAAAAAAAATGAACTGGCACGCCCCGGAACGCTATTCTCCTCTTGCCTTCGTTAGCCCCAGTAGAGTAGTTGTTATAGCGTCGAGAAAAATCCAACCAAGGACTGCTGCGCATGAAAATCAATCTTGGTCCGGTCACCAGACTGGAAGGCCACCTCAGTGTCATCACCACGGTGGAAGACAACCGGATTATCGACGCCCGGTGCCAGGGCGAGATGTTCCGCGGTTTTGAGGCGATCCTCAAGGACCGCGACCCGCTTGACGCGCAGCAGATCACCCAGCGGATCTGCGGGGTCTGCCCCTATGCCCACGCCATCGCCTCCTGCTACGCCCAAGAGCAGGCCTACGGCCTCACGCCGCCGCCGAACGGCCGCATCCTGCAGAATCTGATCCAGGGCGCCAACCACCTTTACGACTATCTCCTGCACTTCTATCAATTGGCTGCTCTTGACTTCGTGGACGTCACTGCGGTGCTCGAGTACCGGGGCGCGGACGCCGAGCTGCTCAAGGTAAAGAGCTGGCTGCGCGCCGAACTGGACAGCGGCCGTCCTTCGGCTGCCGCCCCCTTTCTGCCCCGCCTGCCAGGCAGCTATATCCGGGAGGCCGACACCAGCATAACCCTGCTCAAACACTACCTGGAGGCCCTGGGCGTCCAGCAGAAGGCCAACCAGGCCTCTGCCCTGTTCGGCGGCAGATTTCCCCATGCCACGGCAATTTTCCCCGGCGGCTGTACGCGCGCGGTAACCGTGGACCTCATTGTCCAGTATCAGGCTCTCATTCAGGAAACGCGAGATTTTATCCGCGACAAATACCTTCCCGACCTGCTGGCCGTGGCACGGGCCTTCCCGGAGTACTGGAAAATCGGCGCCAGCAAGGCAGCCCATCTCTCCTTCGGACTGCTGCCGCGCGGCCCGGCCCAGGACGCCGGCCGGCTATTCGGCCCTGGTTTTTTGAAGGACGGCAAGGTAACGCCGGTCGATTACACTCAGATCACCGAAGAAGTCCGTTACGCGAAATACTCCTCACCGAGTGGCCTGCCAGTGAAAGACGGCCAACTGCAACCGGCACCCGGCAAACCCGAGGCCTATTCCTGGATCAAGGCCCCGCGGTATAACGGCCAAGTGGTCGAGGTCGGCCCGGCGGCCCGGGTGCTGGTCGAGTTTTATTCCCGGGGCAACCCGGCGATCACCAGTTTGGTGGAATCCTTAACCGGCAAGCTGGACGTCGACCCGGCCAGTCTCGACTCGGTATTGGGCCGCCATCTCTGCCGGGCGATCTCGGCGACGGTCATTGCCGACTTTCTGATGGCGGAAAGCGAACGGCTCGTGCCTGGCCAGCCCACCATCGCCGAACTGCATATTCCAGCCGAGGCGGAGGGCTATGGCGCCACCGAGGCCTCACGGGGGGCTTTACTCCACTATATCCGGCTCAAAAATTACCGGATCGACAAATATGAATGCGTGGTGCCGACCACCTGGAATGCCTCGCCCCGGGACGACCAGGGCCGGCCCGGTGCCATGGAAGCCGCTTTGATCGGCACCAAGGTGGCGGACCAAACCGCGCAGTTGGAGGCGGGCCGCATAGTCCGCTCCTTTGACCCCTGCCTGGCCTGTGCCATTCACTGAGGCCCTGGACATCGGCAGATAATGATGACGTCGCAAAGCTATTATCTCCCGCAGAGGGAATCAACCAAAGTGAAAAAATCTCTGCGGCTCTGCATCTCAGCGAGAGCATAAGGTTTTTTTTGAATTCATAAAATTTAACGTCAGACAACTTGCAGCAAGGATCGGAATTCATGCTCAACCGTCGCGATGTTATCAAAATGGCCGCCGCCCTGGCGGCCGCCTTCGGCATCGACTCCCTGCCGGCCCCAGTGGTTGCCGCCCTCAAGGCGATCGATCCGGCCACTGTCCCGAAGATCATCTACCTGCAGGGACTCTCCTGCTCCGGCTGCTCCGTTTCCCTGCTGCAGGCGACCCAGCCCGCAGTGCTGACCATGCTCACCGAATATTCCCGGCTGGCCTTCCATGGCGACCTGGCAGCCGCCTCCGGCGCCCTGGCCCAGGAAACCATCAACCATTATATTGAGGGCAAGGCCGGCGAATATTTTCTTGTCCTCGAAGGCGCCATTCCGGCGGCCATGCCAGAAGCCTGCCAGATCGGCGAACATACCCTTGCCGACTATCTGGTCAAGGCGTCCACCACCATGAACGGTGCTCTGGCGGTCGGCAGCTGCGCCTGTTATGGCGGCATCCCGGCGGCCGAGGGCAACCTGACCGGCGCCGTGGGCTTACGAGAGTTCTTCAAGAGCAGCAAGATCGACAAACTGGTGATCGACATTCCGGGCTGTTCAGTGCATCCGGACTGGGTGTGGCACACCATTGTCCATCTGGTCAGATCCGGCCTACCCGAACTCATCAAAGACCGGCCCGCTCAGTTCTACTCCAAAAAAGTGCACGAACTGTGCTCCCGGTACCACGATTTCCAGGAGGAAATTTTTGCCGGTAAACTGGGGGATTCAGGCTGTCTGTTCAAACTCGGCTGCCTGGGCCCGGATTCCTATGCAGACTGCCCGACCCGCGGCTGGAACGGCACCTCGACCTTCTGCGTCGAGGCCAATGCCCCCTGCGTCGGCTGCACCTCGCCGGACTTTGCCAGAAAAAAAACCTTTCCATTCTACCGTCTCAATGAAAACACAAGGAAAAAGAAAACATGAGACGTAACCCTCTTGCCGATCTGTCGGTGACCGTCAAGGTCATCGTCAGCATCTTCTGCGTGCTGGCGGCCTGTAGCCTGGCAGCGGTAGTCATGCTCTCCAGGTTTGTCCAGCAGGAGAACACCGTTGCCTTTCTAAATTCGGTGAACAGTCTTGCCCAATCGCTGGAAAAGGGAGGAAAAATTTCCCTGGAGCGCGGCCAGATGACCAACTTCAAGGCCCTGGTCAAGGAGCAGAAAAAGATCGAGGGGGTCATCGAGGTGGGGCTTTATGACCGGAACGGTCTGCTCAATCTCTCTTCCAGCAGCGAGAAGTCAGATGGCCAGCGCCTGGATGACGAGCTGTTTAAGCGGGTGACCGCGGCCCGGCAGCCAATCCGGATCCAGACCCGCGATACCGTCCGAATTCTCATGCCGCAAATTGCCGGGCCGGACTGCATCCGCTGCCATCCGACCTGGCAGCTTGACCAGGTGGGCGGCATCCTCAGCCTGACCTGCGACGCCACCCCCTTGAACCAACTGGTCCGCGCCCGCTGGAAACTCCTCATCATTGGTTCAGGCCTCATGCTTGTTGCCGTGTCTTCAGTGCTCTTCCTGGTTCTCCGGATAATCGTTATCAAGCCGATTGACAACATCATCAAGGATCTGGCCAGAACCTCAGCCCAGGTCGCCCTCTCCACCGGCAGTCAGTCCACCCCCCTGCTCGAGGTTCTGCAACGCCAGGGCATGCACGATGAAATCGGCAAGATGCGAGCCGCGGTTGAGATTTTCAAGGAAAACGCCATTGCCCGCTATCGGCTGGAAACAGAGCAGGAAACGACCAAGCAACGGACCGAGGAAGAAAAACGCCAGATGCGGCAGAAGCTGGCCGCTGATTTCGAGGCGACTATCGGCCGCGTCATCAGCACGGTATCGGCGG
>Ga0208863_1001552_pt1 | contig 14041 bp, 10 predicted proteins | sample RifOxyD3_FD_184040 | JGI IMG/M metagenome (GOLD analysis project Ga0208863, IMG submission 184040) | Soil microbial communities from Rifle, Colorado - Rifle Oxygen_injection D3 (SPAdes) | ecosystem: Environmental > Terrestrial > Deep subsurface > Rock core/Sediment | place: Rifle, Colorado...
TGAGACTGCCCTTTCAAAAACGCGTGCCGACCTTCGATCACGGCATACATCCGGAGTACCACAAGGAAACCGGAAGTTTGCCGATACGCAGGTTTCCTTTCGCGCCTAAGCTGTATGTGCCCCTGTCGCAACACATCGGCAAGCCGGCAATTGCGATCGTCACTGTCGGCCAGGAAGTGGTGCGCGGTGAGGTGATAGCCCGGGCGGACGGCATGTTCTCGCTGCCGATTCATGCGCCTGCCACCGGTATCGTGGAAGCGATTTCGCCGATTCCCTGCGATACCGGCGAAATGGAGATGGCAATCATCATCCGCGTGTATGAGGCGGATGGTCAGGAAGTGAAGGTGCGCAACCCGCACAATCTGGACGGCTTGAGCGGGGTCGAGCTGGCCATGGTCATGCAGGAGATCGGCGTAGCAGGTAAGGGTGGGGCGGTATTTCCCACTCATGCCAAGCTGATCCCGCCTAACGGTTGCGTCATCGACACATTGATCGTGAACGGGGCCGAATGCGAACCGTTTTTGACTTGTGACCACCGCATCATGGTGGAGCGTGCGCAACACATCATGACCGGTATCGACTTTGCGCGCCGGGTATGCGGTGCACCGCGTGCCATCATCGGGGTGGAAGACAACAAGCCGGATGCGGTTGCCGCGCTGATTGCGGCATTGCCTGCGGATGGTACGGTCACGGTCAAAGTAGTGGAAACCAAATACCCGCAAGGCGTGGCAGAAACGCTGACTCATGCCCTGCTGGGACGCGAAGTGCCTATCGGCAAACGCAGTTCCTCAATCGGCGTGGTGATGAACAACGTGATGACTTTAGCCTATGTCGGTAAGCTGTTGCCGCTGGGAGAAGGCATGACCGAGCGCGTGGTGACGGTTGCGGGTCCTGCAGTTGAGCGTCCTGGCAATTACATCGTGCCGTTGGGTACGCCGCTACGCTTTTTGCTCGACTATGTCGGAGCTAAGAGCAGCGCCAGCGAAGTGATTTTGGGCGGCCCGATGATGGGAAATGCCATCGCATCGCTGGATATTCCCGTCACCAAGGGCGTTTGCGGTGTGCTGGCCTTCGGCAAGAGAGAAGTGGCCGTCCCGCATACTTATCCCTGCATCCATTGCGGAGAGTGCGTCAATGCCTGCCCTAAGAAGCTTAATCCCACCCAGATGGGCTTGCTCGCCGCTAAGCGCGAATACGACCTGATGGCGGATAAATACTTTTTGGGCGAGTGTTTCGAGTGCGGTTGCTGTAGTTATGTGTGCCCCTCGCATATCCCGCTTGTACAACAATTTCGCGTAGCCAAGTCTTTTCTAAAAGATAGGAAAAAAGCAGCATGAGCCAAATCGAGTTACGTGCCGCGCCTCACCAGCACAGCGGCAGCAATGTGCCGACTATTATGCGCAATGTGGTGTATTCCCTGTTGCCCATCTGTGCTTTTTCGGTGTGGCAATATGGATTGTCAGCCCTGTTTCTACTCGTCACCGTTACCGCAACCTGCCTGCTCACCGAGCGCATGTTCAATAGAGCAGCGCAGAATACCCTGAGCGACTGGAGTGCTGTTATTACCGGTATTCTGCTTGCATTGACGTTGCCGCCGTCCTTTCCGCTGTGGATGGGCGTCGTAGCCGGTTTCATCGCCATGGCCATCGGCAAGGCGATGTTCGGCGGTCTGGGTTTCAACGTATTCAATCCTGCGCTGGTAGGTCGTGCCTTCGTGCAGGCAGCGTTCCCGGTTGCCATCACCACCTGGGTGCCGGCTTTTGCCCCGCATCGCTTCGTCGAATTCATCCCCGGTACGTTGACCGCTCCGCTGATGATACCGCCTGATGTGCTGGCCTGGATCAAGTTGCAAGGCGTAGATGCTTTTACCGGCGCGACCCCTCTGGCACGCTGGAAATTCGAGCATGTGACAGCGAGCGCACAGGATTTGTTGAGCGGCGCGGTCACCTCCTCTACCGGCGAGACTTCTGCAATCTTGATTCTGTTGTGCGGGGTGTATTTGGCTGCGCGCAAATTCCTCGACTGGCGTATTCCGGTCGCGGTGTTAGCTTCAGCGGCCCTTACTGCATGGGCATTCCAACTCTATGATGTGAGCCATTATCCTTCACCGTTGTTTGTGCTGCTCACTGGCGGCTTGACGCTGGGTGCGGTGTTTATGGCGACCGATATGGCAACTTCGCCGGTGACGCCGGTGGGGGTATGGATTTATGGTGCGGTGATCGGCATCGTGACCGTAGTGATCCGTTACTTCGGGGGGCTCACTGAAGGCGTGATGTACGCCATATTGTTGGGCAATGCGCTGACCCCTTTTATCGATCAATACACGCAACCGCGAGTGTTAGGTGCCCAGCGGGAGAAAAAAGCATGAGTGCAACCGTACAAGTCACCTCGGGCAGCAAGATGATCATCACTATGGGTCTGGTCGCCAGTTTGTGCGGCGTGCTCATCGTGGCCGCTTTTGAATCCACGCGGGACGCCATTGCCGACAATAAACGTATCATGATCGAGCGCGCCGTCTTTAAGGTGCTGCCGGGCGCGGCCAGCGTACGGGAATATATCGCCACCCCTACTGGCATACAGGCTATCTCGGATGCAACGCCTTCTGCCGGCGCGCTTAAGTTCTATGCTGCCTACGATCAGGCCGGCACCCTTAAAGGGATCGCTGCTGAGGCATCCGGCAAAGGGTATGCCGATGTGGTGCGTGTGTTGTACGGCTATGACGTCAAATGCCAGTGCATTATCGGTATCGGCGTGGTGTCGATGCGTGAAACACCGGGCATTGGCGACAAGATCATCACCGACCAGGATTTTTTAAAGAATTTTGAGTCGCTGGATGTACGCGTCAATTCAGAACTGACCGCACTCAGTAATGCGGTTAAAACGGTCAAACATGGCAGCAAACAAAACGCCTGGGAAATCGATGCCATCGCCGGCGCTACCATTACCTCCAAGGCGGTCGGTCGCGGCATCAACGAGAGTGCGCAAGCACTGTTGCCCAAGCTGGTTTCACATAGCGGAGAGTTGCAACCATGAGCCTGACAAAACCAAATGATGATGCGATTACCTTTGATACTTTTATGGAGGGAGTTTGGCGGCAAAATCCGGTATTCGTGATGGTGCTGGGCATGTGCCCGACGCTGGCGGTAACCGTTTCCGCTGTCAATGCGATTTCTATGGGCCTCGCTACTGCCTTTGTGCTGGTCAGCTCCTGCTTTCTGATCTCGTTGATCCGCAATCTGGTGCCCAAAGAAGTGCGCATCGCCACTTATATCGTGATTATTGCCACCTTCGTTACACTGGTCGATTATCTGATACAGGCGGGCAGCCTGAAGCTGTATGAGGCGCTGGGCGCTTTCATACAACTGATCGTCGTTAACTGCATCATCCTAGGTCGTGCCGAGGCGCATGCCTCCAAGAATCCCCCGCTCAAATCAGTCGTTAATGCGCTGGGCATGGGGCTGGGTTTCACTATTGGTTTGTTTGCTCTGGGAGGAACGCGTGAAATATTAGGCGCGGGTAAACTGTTCGGCTTCAGCCTGTTCGGTGAACATTTTCAACCCTGGGTGGTGATGGTGTTGCCGCCGGGCGGATTCTTTGTACTGGGTGGATGGCTGCTGCTGTTCTCGCTGCTGCGCAGCAAATCAGAAAATAAAGAGGAACATCGTCATGGCGCATGAAACACTCAGTCAGATTTTTATCAGCACGCTGTTGACCAACAACTTTGTGCTGGCGATGTTCCTCGGTCTGTGCCCGTTTTTGGGGGTGTCAGGCCGCCTGAATACCGCCTTCCCGATGGGAGTGGCGACCACTTTCGTGATGCTGGTCGCCTCACTGTGCGCCTATGGACTTAACCTGCTGCTCGGCTATTTCAATCTGGAATTTTTGCGTCTGATCTCCTACATCGTGGTGATCGCCTCATCGGTGCAACTGGTCGAAATGATCATGAAAAAATACAGCCCCGCACTGTTTCGTGCGCTGGGTATTTATTTGCCGCTGATCACCACCAACTGCGCCGTATTGGGAGTAGCATTGTTCCAGACTTCGCGCGAATATGATCTCGCACAATCTCTCACTTTTTCATTTGGCGGCGGTGCAGGATTTACGCTGGCGCTGGTCATGATGGCTTCACTGCGCGAACGGTTGCAACTGTCCAATGTGCCCACTCTGGTACAGGGTACGGCTCTTTCGCTGATTCTGGCCGGCTTGTTGTCGCTGACATTTATGGGTTTTGCAGGACTGGGAGGTTTGGAATGATTTATCTAAAAACTGTGCTGATCGTCCTCATGCTGATGGTCAGTTGGGTCGCGGTGCGCAATCTTGCCCGCCGTTATGCCGAGCGCCACCCCGAATTCGGCAGTTTGCGCGAGGAAGGTGAGGGCTGCGGATGCGGAAACAAACGCTGCGGGGAAGATCAATGCAAAAGAACAAGTTCACATAAACATTAGTATTGTAATGAATTCATCGTGTTATTTAGATTCGTTTGAGCGATACCTGGTGGTTTTCAGTGAGCGCTCAGACGAGGGGTATGAATAAATATTTTAAGACTTGGTGCCGGCAAATTCGGCGTATGCAATAAACGCAGTTCAACAATACAGGAGAAGCCCATGCAACCCTACGTTATCCCCTTCCAGTCGCTCGGTATCAACGATATCCCCGAGGTGGGCGGAAAAAACGCATCGCTCGGTGAGATGATTTCCAATCTGAGTTCGTCCGGTGTGAACGTCCCCGGCGGCTTTGCGACCACGGCACAGGCGTACCGGGATTTTCTGGCTCACGAAGGTTTGGACATGCGCATCGAGGCTTTACTTGAAAAGTTGAACGTCGACGATGTGACGGCACTGGCTGAAGCCGGTCGCACCATACGCGGCTGGATCGTCGAAGCCCCACTTCCGGCGCGACTGGATACGGAAGTGCGTACCGCCTACGCCGTCATCTCGGCAGACAGCGATGCGAGCTTCGCGGTGCGCTCCTCCGCCACCGCAGAAGACTTGCCGGATGCGTCTTTCGCAGGACAACAGGAAACCTTTCTCAACATCCACGGCATCGACAACATTCTGCACGCCATCCGCGAAGTGTTCGCCTCGTTGTACAACGACCGCGCCATCTCCTATCGGGTACACAAGGATTTTACTCACGCCGATGTCGCGCTCTCTGCCGGTATTCAGCGCATGGTACGCTCGGATCTGGGCGCCTCCGGTGTGATGTTTACGCTGGACACCGAATCCGGTTTCCGCGATGCGGTGTTTATCACCTCCAGCTACGGTCTGGGCGAAATGGTGGTGCAAGGCGCGGTCAACCCCGATGAGTTTTACGTGCATAAACCGCAATTGATCGCAGGTTTTCCGGCCATCGTGCGCCGCACCCTAGGCTCCAAGCAACTGCGTATGGTGTTCGACGAGCATCGTTCGGCAGGTCGCTCGACCCGTATCGAACCGATTCCGGCTGCCGATCAAACAAAGTTCTCTCTGACCGATGAAGATGTGTTGCTGCTGGCGCATTATGCGGTCTCGATCGAGCAGCACTACGGTCGCCCGATGGACATCGAATGGGGCAAGGATGGCGTAGATGGCAAGTTGTATATTCTGCAAGCGCGTCCTGAAACCGTGAAATCCAATGCTGCCTCCAGCGGTAGCATTGAAAAGTATCGTCTGATGCAACGCGGCGATGTGCTGACTGAAGGTCGCGCCATCGGTCAGAAGATAGGCAGTGGTCGCGTGCGCATCGTGCACAGCACAGCCGAGATGGACAAGGTACAGATCGGTGATGTACTGGTCACCGACATGACCGATCCTAACTGGGAACCTGTGATGAAGCGCGCCTCCGCGATTATCACCAACCGGGGCGGTCGTACCTGCCATGCAGCGATCATCGCGCGCGAACTGGGGATTCCGGCTATTGTCGGTTGCGTCCATGCCACCACTTCGCTGCACGAAGGCGAGATCGTCACCGCCTCCTGTGCGGAAGGTGATACCGGTTATGTGTATCACGGCAAGCTACCGTTTGAAATCGTGGTGCGCAACGAGAGTTCATTGCCGCCGATTCCGGTCAAACTGATGCTCAACGTCGGTAATCCGAATCTGGCATTTGAATTTGCGCAACTGCCTTCCGGCGGTGTAGGTCTGGCGCGTCTGGAATTCATCATCAACAACCTGATCGGCATCCATCCTAAAGCGGTGCTGGAGCACAACAAGCTGCCAGGCAAGCTGCACGAAGCGGTGCTGAGTCGTTCGGCAGGTTATGCGGATCCGGAAGAATTCTACGTCGAGAAGATCACCGAAGGGGTAGCTACGCTGGCAGCGGCCTTCTGGCCTAAACCGGTTATCGTGCGCCTGTCCGACTTTAAATCGAACGAATACCGCAAGCTGCTAGGCGGCGAGATCTACGAGCCGATGGAAGAGAATCCAATGATCGGTTTCCGTGGTGCGGGTCGTTACGTGGCGCCGAATTTCTCCGACTGCTTCGAGATGGAATGCCGCGCCATGAAGCGGGTACGTGAAAAACTGGGTTACACCAATGTGGAACTGATGGTGCCGTTCGTGCGCACCGTACAGGAGGCGCGCGAAGTGGTGGCCACCATGTCCAAACACGGCCTGACACGCGGCGAAAACGGCCTGCGTCTGATTATGATGTGCGAGATCCCTTCCAATGCGCTGTTAGCTGAAGATTTCCTGGAATACTTCGACGGCTTCTCGATCGGCTCTAACGATTTGACGCAGTTGACACTAGGCCTGGATCGCGATTCATCACTGGTGGCGGATCGCTTCGACGAGCGCGATGCGGCAGTCAAGATACTGCTGAAGATGGCGATCACCACCTGCAACCGTTTGAACAAGTATGTCGGCATCTGCGGCCAGGGCCCCTCAGATCACTTCGATTTCGCGCAGTGGTTGATGGAGGCTGGCATACAGACCATGTCGCTCAATCCGGATACCTTGCTGGAAACCTGGCGCAAACTCGCCGCCGAGCAACACTGAGCATCCCCTCCCCCCAATCCTGGGGGGAGGTTTTTTACGCCCGGCATCCCCGATTGAAAGGCGGAATGCGTGCTAGCTTTGCCAACTTGCCAGCTGATCCGCCCGCATCGGACGCGCAATGCCGTAACCCTGCCCCCATTCACAGCCCATATCGAGCAAGGCCTGATAGTGCTCCTCGCTCTCTACCCCCTCGGCGACCGTCCGTCGCCCGAAGGCCTGCGCCAGCACGATGATACCCTGAACAATCGCCATATCACCCTTGTCTTCCAGCATGTCACGCACAAAAGACTGGTCTATTTTCAGCGTATCGACCGGCAAGCCACTCAAATAGGAGAGCGAAGAATAACCGGTACCAAAATCATCCAGAGCGAATCCGACGCCCAACTCACGACAGGATTCGATAACCCCCCTGACGATGGCAATATCGTTGAGCGCGACCGTTTCCAGCACTTCAATCTGCAATCTGAGCTTATACGGATAGCGCGCCAGCAGCGCCCTCAAATGCCCGGCAAAGTGAGGCGACTCCAGATGGTAACCCGAGATATTGATGCTCAGCTCAATATCCAATCCACTCATCCGCCACGCATCAGCCTGCTCCAGCGCCGTCGCCATCACCCATTCACCGAGCACGATATCGAGCGCTGTATTCTCGATGTCATGCAGAAACGCTGCCGGGGACAGCAGACCGTGCTCAGGGTGATGCCAGCGGATCAACGCCTCGGCACCGACCAGTGCTCTGGTGCGCAGGTTCACCTTGGGCTGATAATAAAGCTCGAATTGACCGTGTTCTATGCCGTGGCGTACATTTTTCAGAAGCTCGCATTGGTCACGCGCACGCTTATCCAGCGCGGGATCATAAATATGGAACCGATTTTTGCCGGATTGTTTAGCCACATACATGGCCTGGTCGGCATGGCGCAGCAGGGTATCCGGATCCTGTTCGTCCAGCGGAAACAGGCTGACCCCGATGCTCGCGCTCAGAGACAGATTCTTACCCTTCACGAAAATCGGCTGGGCGATGGCGGCGAGTATGCGCTCCAGGGTGGCGACGCACTCATCACCATGCTCCATCCCCAACAGCAGCAGCACGAACTCATCCCCGCCCAGTCTGGCAACGGTATCACCACCGCGTATCATGTTCCCCATACGTCTGGCCACTTCGATCAGCACCAGATCACCGACATCGTGCCCCATGGTATCGTTGATCAGCTTAAATCCATCCAGATCGAGATAGCAGACGGCCATCATATGCCGGTCGCGAGTACACTGCGAGAGTGCCTGCTTCATGCGGTCGGCCAGCAAGATACGGTTAGGGACCCCCGTCAGCGCATCGTAATGAGCGATCTGCGCCAGTTCAGCCTCATGCGCCTTGATATGCGAAATATCAGAAAATCCACCTACATAGCGCAACACCTTACCGTTATCATCGCAGACGGCAGAGATCGAAAGCAGCCCGGCAAAAAATTCACCCGACTTACGCCGATTCCAGATTTCTCCGCACCAGAGTTTGGTCCGATTCAAGGTGCGCCACATGTCTGCATAGAACTGCTCATTCTGCCGGCCGGAACTCAGAATTCTCGGATTACGACCCAGCACCTCCTCGCGACGGTAACCTGTGATGCGGGTAAAAGCCGGATTGACTGCGATGATGACATTGTCGGCATCGCTGATCATGATGGCCTCCTGCGTGTTATCAAACACACTGGCCGTGATGCGCAGCTCGACTTCCGCCTGACGGCGCACGGTGATGTCTTCCAGCGTTCCTTCGAGCAGCCATTCCCCTTCGTCTGCGGCGAGCAGCTTTGCACTGAACGATGCGTCAAAAATCTCGCCCGACTTGCGTCTTAACCGTGTTTCAAAGCCGCGCACAGCCGACTGTCGCAACAGTCCCGTCAGCCTGTCGATTTCCTCTGGATCAACATAAAGATGCGACAGTCCGTCCTCGTTCAGCGCATGAACACTGTCATAACCCAACATCTCCAACATCGCCGCATTGGCCTCCAGCACCGATCCTTCCCGGGTGGCGAGAAAGATACCGACCAGCGCGCCGTTGACCAACTGGCGAAACTTTTTCTCCGAGGCCTGCAACGCCTCCTGCTCGGCACCGCGTTTTTCTTCCAGCATGCTTTGACGCTGCTCACGCAACCACTTCTTTTCGAGTATGGAGTCTATGCGCGCCTGCAGCAGCGCTGAATTGAAACGGCGCGGCAGAAAATCCTCTGCACCGAGCTCGATACAGCGCGTGACATCGGCAATGTCAGTCCAGGCTGAAATCACCACCACAGGCAAATCGATCAGCAAACCGTCCTCATGCAAACGCTCCAGCACTTGCAGGCCGCTCACCTCAGGCATCACCAGATCCAGGATGAGCAAGTCGTAATGTGTATGACTGATCATTTCCAGCGCACATCGCCCACCCGGCGCCGTATCCACCGTATACCCCCTGCGTTCTAACTCCAGAGACAGCAGATTCAGATTAGTGACATCATCATCCGCCAGCAGTAAACGCGCCGCCCGCAAACGCGCCTGCCTGTTCTTGGCCGTTTGCATCGCATAAACGGCGCTGTGCATCAGTGGAAATACTGCTGAAAATGCACCGGCCAGCTCGTCCTCGCTCCCGCCTTGCTGTACAAAATTCTGCAGTCGCGACACCAGTTTTTCAGCCGCGTTACGTATGATCGTCAGATCCCGCCGCGTCTCGGACGGGGTGAGTTCATCGGCTTCCTCAAGCAGTAAGTCGGCGTAACCCACAATGGTCGTCACCAGCGTTCGAATGAAATACAGCAGCTCAACCAGAAAATCGTAGGAACCGTTGTTGCGGCTTTCAAGAAACTGGAACAGTTCGGCGCCTGATGATCTGATCTTGTCGAGATCGGCGCGCCAGCCGGAAGCGGCCAAACCACGCTCCGACAGCTCATCGAGCAGCATCTCGCTGTAACCGATGATGGCATTGACCTGCGTTAGAAGGTCATGCCTCAACTGGGGCGTAAAGGCCTTATTACCCGCCTCCTGATCCGCAGTCTGTATGACCTCGCTGTACATCAGCGCAGCAAGGCCTCAATTTTTTCAAGCAATCTGGGCAAATCGATCGGCTTGATATCATAGTCGTCACATCCGGCGTCCAGCGCCTGCTGACGATCGCCCACCATCGCATGTGCCGTCAGGGCAATCACAGGAATCCCGCTCGTCTCGGGGTCAGCCTTTAACCTGCGCGTCGCCTCCCATCCATCCACCACCGGCAGGCTCATATCCATCAGAATCAGATCAGGGCCTTCCGTTTGCGCCATGACGATGCCCTGCTCGCCATCGACTGCAAGCAACACCTGATAGCCCTTGCGCTCCAGTCTCCGCGACAACATATCGCGGTTCATTTCATTGTCTTCCACCAGCAAAAGTTTGTGCATGATTTTTCTTTCCTATGCTTTTCCCACATTGATCAGACGGCGAATCTGACTGACCAGATCGGACTGACGATACATGCCTTTCTGTACGATTTGCAAAACGCTGCCGTTAAGTCGTTCCATATCCTGGCGCGTCAAATCCTTTGCCGTGATGATGACCACCGGTATCGAGCGCCAGGCCTCCTTCCGGTGCAATTCCTCGACCACCTGAAACCCATCCATTTCGGGCATCATCAGGTCAAGCAGTATCAGTGCCGGAATCTGCCGGGCAATGCATTCCAGCGCGATCCGTCCGTTTTCAGCCTCGATGACAGGCCAGTGACATTGCTCCAGAGACCGTCTTAACATTTGACGCGAACTCGGATCGTCCTCGACAACCAGAATGGTGCCGTTACCCTGCCCCAGATGCCTGCTTACGGTCTCCAGCAAGCGCTCGCGCGAGACCGGTTTATTCAGATAACCCGCCGCTCCCAGCGAAAAACCGAGGCTCTGATTATCCATCATGGTCAACATGATCACGGGAATATTTGCCGTCGCCGGATCGGCTTTCAAAGCAGACAGCACGGTCCAGCCGTCTTTACCCGGCATCATTGCATCCAGCGTAATGATATCGGGGAGCAGAGCCTGCGCCTGCGCCAACCCTTCGTCACCGCCCGAAGCGCATTCCACTGCGAATCCTTCCTTACCCAGCAAGCGGGTCAACAGATCGCGCGCGTTCGGATCATCATCGATGACCAGCACCTTAGCGCGCGTGCCGCCAGACGCAGCGGGTGCAGCTCGAACCACCTGCGCCTCCTCAATCGCCTGTTCATGCCGCAACATCGCTGGAATCCGTACCGTAAACATCGAACCCCGGCCCGCCTCACTCGATACTGAAATCTCCCCGCCCAGCATCTGACAAAAATGCCGGCTAATCATCAGCCCGAGCCCGGTTCCCCCGTATTTGCGCGTAGTGGAGGTGTCCGCCTGAGAAAATGCCTGGAACAGCCGTCCCATTTGTTCCTCCGTGATGCCGATACCCGAATCGCTCACTTCGAAGATCAACCAATGCTCGCCCTTGACCTCTTCGCGTCTGGCCGTCAGGGTCACCTGACCGGACTCGGTGAATTTACATGCATTGCTAAGCAGATTCAACAGAACCTGGCGCAGCTTGGTCTGGTCGGTATAGGCCAGCCCGAATCCGGCAGGCAAGTTCATTTGCAGGGTATTGCCGTTTCTGGCGAGCAGCGGCGCTATGGTGCCCGCCAGCTGTTGTATCATACTTGCGAGGTCTATGCTCTCCGCATAGAGTTCGATCTTGCCCGCCTCAATCTTCGACAGGTCGAGCACATCGTTGATCAGTTCCAGCAGATTTCTGCCGGCGAATTTGATTTTTTGCAGATCCTGCACGAAGTCCGTTCTTCCTTCGCTTTGCGCGTCCTCCTCCAGCATTTCGCTGTAACCGATGATCGCGTTCAGCGGAGTGCGCAACTCGTGGCTCATGTTCGCGAGAAAGACGCTCTTGGTCCGGTTTGCAGCCTCTGCCGCATCACGTGCACTGCGCAGCTCATCCTGAATCAGCATGCGCTGCGTGATATCTTCCAGCGTGCCGTGCATTTTCAACGGATTTCCTTGTGCATCCGTGCTCAGCTTCCCCAGCTGATGAACCCAGCGCTCGGCCTGATCGCTGTGGCGGATGATACGAAACTCCTTATTGAACACCGTGCCATGATGCTGCACTTCATTGTTGAAATACTCGTCCACTGCGGCCTGATCGGCGGGGTGTATCAGCGCCTTCCAGCTGTTCGTCGTGCGCGCATAGGTCTCATCAATCCCAAGCAAACGGCTTAGCATATCGGAACCGGACCACAAACCGGCACGAAAATCGACCACATAGCTACCCAGCCCCGCGATCGACTGTGCTTCCCTTAACAGCTCTTCACTGTTGCGCAGTGCACACTCATTGAGTTTCCTGGTGCGGTTGTACGCGATGCGTGCGGCGATGAACAGTATGGCCAGCGCTCCGGAAATGGCCAGCAGCAAGAACAGTCTCATCCTGTCTTCCGCAAACTCGACGATTTCCGGCAAGCGCTTGAACACATGGATGCTGATATTGTCTTTTTCCAGCGCCCTGTCTGTCTTCAGCACAGGCTGATTTTCGTTATCGAAACGCTGCAAAGAACCTGCCAGCTGATCGGGCCAGAGGCCAATCGCCAGCGTAGAGAAATGGTCGCGTCGATAACGCGCCGCCCGCTGCGCAGCGGGCATGGCATGCACAGCAGCGTCAGGCAATGCGCGCATATACAGCTTTTCATCGCTGGACATGATCACCACGCCATACTGGTCTGTGACAAAAGCATCGGTCTGGTTGACCCAGTGAGACAGCGCCGCCACATTGATTTTAACAGCGACCACACCGTGCACACCGACATCAGGCACAACAGGCGCACTGAAATACAAACCCGGAATATTGCTGGTTTTGCCAACGGCATACTGGTTTCCGCTGTTGCCCGCCATCGCCGCCTTGAAGTACTCACGGCTGGCATAATTAGCCCCGATAAAACTGTCAGCCTTGCCTGCATTGCTCGATGCAATACAGTCTCCCGCCGTATTCATCACATAGACCACATCGGCGCCCAGCGCGTGCTCAACCAGACTCAAATAGCCGTTCACCCGTGCCAGCTGGGCATCGCCCGACCATTGCGCCTTGCGCTGCGCAACGGACATTTCCGGCGTATTGCCGTAATGGCGTGACAGCGCAGCCAACACGCCTGCGTCTTTTGCCACCACAGCCGGTATGCCATGCAGGACATCCAGATTGCGGAACACGTTGGCTTTGATATTTTCCGCCTGCCGACCTATCGTTTCAGACGACTCGTGTACCAGTGTCTGTGCGCGTCTAGCCTGCATTGAGCTGGCAAAGAACCACGAGAAGAGGAGCCACAGCAGCAAACCGAAAATACTCCACAGTGTGTAATTGGACAGCTTATTCCGGATATTCATAGCGTGCTCAATTCCCAAAAACGCAGTGTTTACGCAGTTTAATACATAGGCTGGCGATTGTCCGACGATTTTTAGTTTAACTCACTGCACGATGGCTATTCATCGACACAAGCGCCGACCACCGACATCTTTTCGACGCAAACCGGAAGGCCGCACTCACCACCGCGCTACCGTGATTGCGTCTGAGCAATAACCTGACGCATAACCTGTACAAGCAGGTCCATATCCCCTTTTTCAAGATAATGTGCAGCGCCTTTTGCAACTGCCACTTCGGCAAAAACATATGCCGGATGACTGCTCAGCATGACGATCGGCAAATCTGGTTTTACGGCTTTGACCCTCTCAAGCACTTCAAAGCCATTGAGCTTGGGCAGGCTAAAATCCAGCAGGACAATATCCCAAGTCCCGGCAAGCGCCATGGTCACCCCAACCTCGCCATCCTCCGCCTCACCGGAAACGGAAAAATCATGCGTAAAATGATTCAATCTCCGGCGAATGGCATCCCGGATAATTGCATAATCCTCAACCAGCAATACGCGCCACCTGTTTTCCATAGTTAGTTCTCATCCAGAAACGTAACTATTTGATTTTATTTGATAAAACGTTATTTTGCGGTGGAAAAACCCAATGGAAAGGTTTATAATTGCGTTCAAGCCATTGATTGCAAACAATAAACAAAACCAT
>Ga0208863_1001555_pt1 | contig 14015 bp, 13 predicted proteins | sample RifOxyD3_FD_184040 | JGI IMG/M metagenome (GOLD analysis project Ga0208863, IMG submission 184040) | Soil microbial communities from Rifle, Colorado - Rifle Oxygen_injection D3 (SPAdes) | ecosystem: Environmental > Terrestrial > Deep subsurface > Rock core/Sediment | place: Rifle, Colorado...
AAATCTTATCTATATCTTTGGGACTTAAATGTGAATCTTCCATTGCCCTGCGCATGGGTACCATTGTTTGTTCAACTAAATCTTCTATCAGTTCTTCAAATTTAGCTCTTGTTAGTGTCATATCCAGATGTTTAGGTCCTGATGCATCTGCTGTAATAAAAGGTAAATTAATATTTGTCTGAATAACGCTTGACAATTCTATTTTGGCTTTTTCAGCAGCTTCCTTTAATCTTTGAATCGCCATTTTATCCTTACTTAAATCAATTCCCTGTTCTTTTCTGTATTCATTGACTATATAATCAATAATCCTCTGGTCAAAATCATCTCCACCCAAATGATTATTTCCGCTTGTTGCTTTAACTTCAAACACACCTTCGCCAAGTTCCAGAATAGAAACATCAAATGTGCCGCCGCCAAGGTCAAAGACCAGAACCGTATGGTCTCCTGTTTTGTCCATACCATAAGCAAGTGCACTGGCAGTAGGTTCGTTAATAATACGCAATACTTCCAAACCTGCTATTGCACCTGCATCTTTGGTTGCCTGACGCTGGGCATCATTAAAATATGCAGGGGTTGTAATAACGGCCTGGGTAACTTTTGTGCCAAGATAAGCCTCTGCATCCTGTTTTAGTCTGCCAAGAATCATTGCGGAAATTTCCTGTGGAGTATATCTTTTACCAAGACATTCCACGTCAACCATATCATCTTTGCCATGTACTGTTTTATATGGAGCTCTTGAACGTTCTTCACTCGTTTCATCCCAGCGTCTTCCAATAAAACGTTTTATGGAATAAACTGTATTTTCCGGATTGGTAATAGCCTGACGTTTAGCTATTTGTCCGATAAGTCTTTCCCCTGATTTTGCAAAACCGACAACTGATGCTGTTAACCTGTTGCCTTCGGCATTTGGAATAACTACGGGTTTCCCGCCTTCAAGAACAGATACAACAGAAAAAGTTGTTCCTAAGTCAATACCAATTACTTTACTCATAATTTATTTTCCCTCCTAAGAAAATATTAATCATTTACTACTACATTAACCATGGCATGTCTTATGACTCTGCCATTTAATAAATAACCTTTTTGGTATTCTGCTATAACAGTCTGATCCGGCTGCTGATCTGAAGAAGTTCTCTGGACTGCTTCATGAAATTCCGGGTCAAACTGCTTTCCGACAGTTTCTATATAACTTACGCCAATTTTAGTAAGCGAATCAATAAATTGTTTATAAATTAATTCTATACCTGTTACAACAGATTTTACATCCTGTGTATCTTTCATAGAATTAATCGCACGTTCAAAATTATCAATTACTGGTAAAAGGCTACGAATAACCGTTTCTCCTGCAAAATTAATTAAATTTTCCTTTTCTTTATTTTCCCGATTTCTATAATTTTCAAAATCAGCCGCTAATCTAAGCAATTGATTATTTTTTTCATTTAATTCTTTTTCCAGTTGTTTAATTTCAGGTTGAGCATCACCTGGTGACAGGCTGTCCTCAATTGTTAAATTTTCATCTTTTAAATCCAAAGATTCCGACTCTTTGTCCATATTTTCATCAGTTTTTAATTCTTCCATATGATCATCATGATTTTTACCCATAAATTTTTGTTTCCCTTTTTTCATAAATTTTTGCCTCCTTATACATTAATTTATTTCCTCACCCTTTAACTCAAAACCAATCTTACCCGTATAGTTCCGTAAGGGTCTGACTGAGATGCATTGCCACTGTCTGCACTGTTGCCGTTATTTTTGCGTATTGCATTCGTGTCGGACCTACAACGCCAAGCATACCAATTGCTTTATCTCCGATAAAATAAGAACTTACCACCATACTGCAATTATAGAGTTGGGGATAGATGTTTTCACTGCCTATATAGATAGCAATATCATCTTCCGGTATATGATCTTTATTTAAAAAGACATCGGTCAATAGTTCATTGATTGTGGATTCCTGTTCACAAAAGTTTATAAGGGAACATATATTTTCATGGTCTTTAAATTCAGGTTCTTTAAGCACATTAGACCTTCCACTTAAATATATTTTACTTTCAAAATTAGAAAAATCCCGTAAACTTGTGGCTAATTCTCTTATAAAATCAATGTATCTTTGCATTTCTCGTTCTATTGGATTATTAAGCGTAAACATAATACTTTCCAATGGAATCCCTATTAGTTTTTCATTAAGATAATTAACCAATAAATTCAAAGATTCCTCATAAATATTCTGTTTTAACCTTACAATGTAATTATAAGCTATACTTTTATTCGTTATTATAAAAACCATAACTTCCCGTGAATTAATAGGGACTAATTGAATATGTTTAATTACATTGTCCTGTTTTTGCGGAGATTGTACCATTGCTATACAATTAGATAGCATTGCAAGTATTTTAGCGCTTTGTATTAAAATTATATCTAAATTGCCAGCTCCTTCACTTTGATATTCAATAATAGTATTTTTTTCTTCTTCAGTTAATGATAATTTTTCCATCAATTGATCTACGAAAAGACGGTACCCGGAATCAGATGGTATTCTGCCGGCTGATATATGCGGTTGTTTAAGTAGCCCGCTTTCTTCCAGTTCCGCCATTTCATTGCGAATGGTTGCAGAACTCAAATTTGACAAAAAATATTTAGCAAGGCTTCTTGAACCAACAGGTTCAGCCATTTTTACATAAATATTTATAATTGCCTTTAAAATTTCTTTTTGTCGAGTTGTAAGCCCGAATATCATTTTTAAAATCCTGTTATATTTTTTTCTATTAGCACTCACCTTGATAGAGTGCTAATAATATTTTAAGTTTTTTCAAAAAAAAAGTCAAGTCCTTTATATTAATATTATTATAAAATTTTTAACTTTTTTTAAGTCTTAACAAAAAAAATTCAGATTTGTTTATTTCTTCCACATACTTCAACTTACGCCGCGGGAAAACCCGAAGTCTTTGTCCAGTTGGGGCATTCAGATGCAGTTACCTCAGTAGCATTTTCTCCTGATGGAAGATATGCTCTGTCCGGGAGTGCGGATAAAACACTAAAACTGTGGGATATAGAAACAGAACGAGAAATAAGCAAAAAAGAATTACTCAAAAAGTAATTTGGGTTTATAATTAGTAAAGTTAATTTAGTTCGTAAGTATTTTGTGGAGAGCAAAAAAATGAAACTTAAAGAGGATATAAAAAAAGAAATTGATAAAATGGATATTAATTCACTTGTTTTTATATCTGAACAAATAAAATTTATAAATAAACTTAAATTTCATTCACAAAATAATTATCCCATAGACGAAGTAAGAAAGTTAACCTCTGCTTCAAAATCAAACTGGGCAGAAGAAGTAATAAAAGAAAGAGAAGAACGAAACTAAGAATGAAATATTTTTTTGATACCTCTGCACTTGTTAAAATATATCATAATGAAGTTGGTAGTGATATTGTATTACCTATTTATAATAGTGAAAATGTAATATTTGTTTCAGAATTAAGTAAAATAGAGTTTATATCAACAATTTATAGAAAATTTAGAAATGCGGAAATCAGTGAAGAAGCATTAGAAATATTAAAAAATAAATTTCTTTGGGATTTTAATAATAGATTTCAGGTAATATTATTAGGTTCTGCAATAATTGATTTAGCATTTGATTCAATCCTACAATACGGGAATATAAAACATATAATTTCTTTAGATTCCATTCACTTAGCAACTTTTTTATTGATTGCAGATAACAATATTAGTTTTGCCTGTGCAGATAAAAGATTGACCACATTGGTAAAAGAACTTTTATTTAATGTTTTGGAAGTTTAAAGGAGCAAAACCATGCAAAAAGTAAAATCTCTTAAATTTTTCATTTCACGTTTCACTTTTCACCTTTCACTTTTTTTAACAATATTACTCTTCCTCTCCCCACCCTCTTACGCCGCGGAAAAACCCGAAGTCTTTGTCCAGTTGGGGCATTCAGACTCTGTTAATTCAGTAGCCATTTCTCCTGATGGTAAATATGCTCTATCCGGTGGTGGGGATAAAACTCTAAAACTGTGGGCTGTAAAGATTGACAATGAAATAAGAATGGGGTATTTTGGGTATCCCAAAACGGCATGGCGATTCCTTTGAGTATTGTTACTATATGTGTCAAAATGTGCAAATAAAATTTTCTGAACCAATAGGCTTTTGTTATGGAGTAAAACGGGCTATAAATTTAGCAGAAAAAGCCCTTGAACAATCTTTGCCTGTTTATACCCTTGGCGATTTGGCACATAATAAACAATTAATAAAATATCTGGAATGTAAGGGTATAAAAACCATTAACTCTTACGAAGGAATAGAACCTTCTTTAATAGTTATCCGAAGTCATGGAATCAGTCAGGCAAAATTAAAATTGTTAAAAAAATCCGGTTGGCAGGTAATAGATGCGACCTGCCCGCATGTCAGAAGAGTTCAAAATCTTGCCATATCACTTAATAAAGAAGGTTATGAGGTTTTTATAATCGGGGATAAAAAACATCCTGAAGTAATTGGCATAGTAGAAAATATAAAAGGGAATGTTCATATTATACAAAATCCTGATGATATTGTTTCATTAGGTAAAAGCAGATTTAATAAAATAGGAATTGTTGTTCAGACAACCCAGACTATAGAAAATGTGCAATCGATTATTCTTAAAATATTAGAATCACAACTTACATTAGAATTAAAAATCTATAACACAATTTGCCCTGCAACGGTACAGAGACAAAAATCAACCTTACAACTTGCAAAAGAGGTTGATATTATGATAGTGGTCGGGAGTAATACAAGCGCCAATACATCCAAACTGGTTTTAATCTGTGAAAATCAAGGAACTCCTGTTTATCTGGCAGAAGATGTTACACAAATTAAAGCTAAATGGTTTAAAAATATTAATCTCATAGGCATAACAGCCGGAGCCTCAACTCCTGATTGGTTAATTCAGGAAGTGGTTTTAAAAATTAAAAACTTAACTAATTCTAACCCTTGACAACTAATAGAAAAAAAAATTATAATAGAATAAATTTGGATACTAAGACTATTTAAGTCTATATAACTCAAAATAAAAAATCATTTCACAATTTGGCAGAAAAATACCAACAGAAAGGAATAGGATAATAAAAGAGAATGTTAACCGAGGAAAGAATATTAGAACTAGCTGATTATGAAGCAACATTTGTTGATCTCCAACAAGGAAAAATTGTTAAAGGAATAGTTGTTAAAATTGACCCGGCAGAAATATTAGTTGATGTAGGAGGCAAATCAGAAGGAATAATTCCTTTGAAGGAACTTACCAACACCAACACTTCATCAACCGCAGGACTGGTAGAGCTGGGAGAAGAACTTGAACTTTATATACTAAGGGAAGAAAATGAAGATGGACAGGTGACTCTTTCCAAACGTCGTGTTGACCAGGCAAGAGGCTGGCTTTTCGCCAAAGATGATTTTGAACATTCCAGAATTGTCAGAGGAAGAGTTATTGGAGTGGTAAAAGGTGGATTATTGGTTGAAATACACCGCATCAGAGGTTTTGTCCCTTCATCACAGCTAAGGTTACAGACAAATTCTTTAGAAGAAATGATTAATGAAGAATTACCATTAAAAATTTTGGAAATAGACCAGAGCAGGAATAAATTAATTCTTTCGCATCGTAAAGCATTAGAAGATGAAAAGAGTGCCTTAAGAGCCGAAATAGTTGCCGCACTGGAAGAAGGACAGGTTATTAAAGGCAGGATAGTTCGTGTAGTTGATTTTGGAGCATTTGTAGATGTAGGAGGCATTGACGGGTTATTGCCTATTTCTGAAATTTCATGGAAGAGGGTTGTTCATCCTAATGAACTCTTGAGAGTAGGAGATGAAATTGAAGTTAAAGTATTTAAAATAGACAGGGAGCTCAACCGCATATCTCTTAGTTTAAAACAATTACAGGAAGATCCATGGGAAAGAATTTTAGAAACGCTTGAAGAAGGACAACGTATTAAAGGTAAAGTAACTAAATTAGCTAATTTTGGTGCTTTTGTAGAAATTGAAAATGGAATTGAAGCGTTATTGCCAACAACAGAGATTGCAGATAAACCAGTCAAATTAGAAGATGTAGTATCCATCGGGAGTGAAATTGAAGCTGTTGTTAAACGGTTACGGCCATCAGAGAGAAGAATCAGTTTAAGTATAAGAGATTTATACCCGGAAGCAAAATCTGAAACCATGGATAGAGAAGATAAGCAACAGAAAGAAGGAGAGACTGCTCCGGGAGAAGAAACCACTAAACCAAAACGCCAAAGAACTAAAACAAAAGAACTAAAATCAGAAGAAACTGAAGTTAAAGAAGAAGTAAAAGAAGAGACTGAAACTGTTGGAGAAGAAACAACAGAGGAAAATTCCAAACCTAAACGAACAACTAAAAGAAAAACCAAAGAAGAAACTAAAGAGGAATCTAACGAAGAATCTAACGAAGAATCCAATGAGGAACAAAAAGAATCAAATGAAGAACCGGCTAATGCAGAAGTTGTCGAAGTAAAAGAAGAGAAGGAAGAAGAATAAAAATAATCTATGTATGACGACGAAAGAACGCCAATTGGTGAACTTCTGCTAAAGTTGGGATATATAAATCGTGCTCAACTTACAGAAGCCCTTGAATTCCAGCAACGTTTACCGCCCGGCTCATATCAGCGTCTGGGTGAGATTTTTGTGAGTTTTGGCTATATAACAGAGGAACATCTGGAACAAGCATTAACCAAACAGGAACCGTTTAAGCATAAACCGTTAGGCGAAATTCTTATAAAAAAAGGTATTATTACCGAATGGCAATTATCTCATGCGTTAAGGGTTCAACACGGTCTTACCAAAGAACAATACAAAAAATTGGGATATATTCTGGTTGAACTGGAATATGCTACTGAACAGGATATAAAATATGCTCTGGACGCGCAGGGGTATGATAAATAAATAATGCGTTTACTCAAAAAATGGTTAGAAAAAAGATTTTATCCATCACAAATTTTTGATTCCGTAAGCTCCATACCTCTTGAACAATTAAAACAGCAAGGAATTAAGGGAATAATTCTGGATTTGGATGATACTTTAATACCCCAAAACAGCAATGAAATTTCAATAGAGCGTTCTATATGGCTAAAAGAGGCAATTAGTAATTTTAAAGTGTACCTGGTGACAAATAACCGTAGTCTTAAACGAATACAAATGTTTCAAACCAGATTCAATATTCCTGCTATTATTAAAGCGTGGAAACCCGGTACAAAAGGTTTACTTTCAGCAATAAAACAAATGAATCTGAATTTTGATGAAATTGTAATGATTGGAGACAGATTATTTACTGATGTATTTGCCGGCAATAGGGTCAATGTACAAACCTTTTTGGTAACACCTATACAAAAGCCCAAATTTTTAAAATGGGTAAGAACTCTTGAGAAAAAAATGATTGATTATGTAAGTTAGATTTCAATTTAAGTAGAGACTATTTATAAATCAACAACCTCATTGCATTAAATATGACAAATAACGAGCTTATCTGATGAAATACCGCTCCATGAATCATGTGGATAAATCCAAATGATGCAACTGTAATTATAAAAATATTGTACAAAAGTGCAAAAGCTATATTTTGTTTAATAATATTGACTGTTTTACGTCCTAATCTTATAACTTCGGCTATTTTACTTAAATCATCCTTTATTAAAGTAATATCAGCACTTTCTATAGCAATATCCGTTCCGGCGGTTCCCATTGCTATACCCGTATCAGCAGTAACCAAAGCAGGGGCGTCATTAATCCCGTCACCGACCATAACCACTTTTTTACCTTGCTCCTGAAGCTTTTTTATTTGTTCGATTTTATCTTCCGGTAACATTTTAGCCACGTAATTATCTATATTCAAACTCTGGGCAACATTTTTGGCAATGATTTCATTATCCCCTGTTAAAAGCCAGATATTTTTAATCCCAATATTTTTAATGGATTCAATTGTTGCTTTTGCAGAATCCCGTATTGTATCACTGATACTTATAACTCCGCATATTTCTTTATCATGGGCAATTGAAATTACAGTTTTGCCTTCTTTTTGTTGTTCATCAATATATTTTTGAGCCTGACCGGAAATTGTAACATTATTTTCTTCCATTAAAGGTAAATTGCCAAGTAATATTTCACTATTATTATAATACCCGCTTATACCTCTTCCTTTAATAACTTTGACACATTCTGCAATGTTGCTGCTTATTCCTAATTCTTTTGCTTTTTTTAAAATTGCCCGGCCAATATGATGTTCGGAACATGATTCAAGTGCTGTGGCAAATTCGATAATATTTTTGGTATCATGGTTGTCAAATCCTTTAATTGCTACTACTTCCGGCTTCCCTACGGTTAAAGTTCCGGTTTTATCAAAAACAACCGTATCAGTAAATCCGATATTTTCTATATATTCGCCCCCTTTAATAAGAATGCCTCTGCTTGCACCCCGTCCTATACTTGCCACAACAGCAACCGGAGTAGCTATTACAAGAGCGCATGGACAGGCGGCTATTAAAACAGTCACGACTCTTGTTATATCAGCCGTAACGACCCCGACTATTATAGCTATGATAAAAACTGCCGGGATAAAATATTTTGCAAATTTATCCGTTAACCTTTGAATATTAGCCTTTTTATTCTGGGCATCTTCTACCAGCCTTTTAATTTTAGCTAAAGTTGTATTTGTGCCAACTCCTGTTGCTTTAATTTCAATATATGAACCATCGGAAATAGAACCTGAAAGGACTGTATCTCCTGTATTTTTATGAACAGGGATTGATTCTCCCGTAATAGCAGATTCATTCAATATTGCATCATCAGTTAATAATTCTCCGTCTACCGGCACCTGTTCGCCGGGTTTAATAATAACAATATCATCTATAACTACATCTGTAATAGGCACTTCCTTTTCTACTCCATCCCTTTTTATTCTTGCTGTTTTCGGCATAAGCTCAACAAGTTTTTTGATTGCGGACCGGGTTTGAGCAACAGTAAAACTTTCCAGAAATTCACCTAAAAGTACAATAAAAATAACCGTTACAGCTTCTTTGTAAGAACCGATAAGAAATGAGGCTGTTACGGCAATAGATACAAGAACATCAACGTTAAGATTAAAAGAAATAAGAGTTTTAATCGCTGTGGTAAGAATTTCATACCACCCGATTAATATACCCAGTATTGCGAATAAAGATTCCAGTTTGTTTAATGGTTCAGGCAAAAAATTCATTTGCCATTGTTGCCATCCGGCTATCCAGCTTAATAAAAGAAATAATCCTGTCAAAACGACTTGAATAACAGGCAGGTACTTTTCAAAAAAAGTTTTATAAATCTTTTTCTCTTCTTTTACTTCATACCCGAGATTTATAATGACTTTATTTATCTGTTCAGCATTAATTTGTCTTTTATCAAATCTAACAACACCTTTTCCCGTAACATAATTTATAGAAGCATCTTTTATGCCTCCCAAACGTTTTATGGAATTTTCGATATTTTGAGCACAAGAAGGACAATGCATGCCATTTATCTGCCAAGTTTGTTCTATAATCCGGGAATCTTCATCTTTTATTGTATATCCTAATTGATTTATTGCTTTTTTTATCTGGTCACTTGAGATTTGTTTTTTATCAAAAAAAACAGTTACCTGTGAATTAACATAATTTACAGTTGCATCTTTTACTCCCTCAATTTTTTTTATGGAATTTTCGATATTTTGAGCACAAGAAGGACAATGCATACCAGATATTTGCCATATAATCTGATCAGCCCGGGCAAGGTCTTCTGTTAACGAGCCCATATAAATGTATCCTTTCAATAAATGTTTATTAAAAATTCATCTTTTTTTTCTGAATAACATAGGCTTCGATAATATCATTTTCTTTTACATCCTGAAAGCCTTCAAATGCCATGCCGCATTCATAACCCAGCGTGACTTCTTTTACATCTTCTTTAAAACGTTTAAGGGAACAAAGTTTTCCTTCATATACAATATCTTCTGAACGCTGAATTTTTATAGCGGCATTTTTAAATATTCTGCCTTCAGTAATATAACATCCTGCAATAACATTTGCCTTGCCGATACGGAAAATAGCCCTGACTTGAGCTTTGCCGATATTAACTTCCTCTGTTTCAGGCTCAAGAAGTCCTTTTAAAGCTTTATCAAGTTCTTCGAGCAGTTTGAAAATTATATTATATGATCTGACTTCTACCTGTTCATTTACGGATATTTTTTTTGCATTAGGGTCTTCTTTGGTGTTAAATGCTATTATAATAGCATCGTTTGCCTTTGCTAACAGAACATCAGCTTCTGAGATATCCCCGATACCTGAATGGATAATTCTAACTTGCACATTTTCAGTTGCCAGTTGTGCAATTGCCTGTTGGACTGCTTCCAAAGACCCCTGAAGGTCTGCTTTTAAAATAATGTTCAGTTCTTTAAATAAGCCTATTTTATCATACCATGTCAGGGTTGAACCCGATGAGGTATCTTCGTCTTTACTTTTAACTCTAAGTTTGGCTTCTTTTTCCGTGATTACTTTAAAAATATCTCCTGCATTCGGAACAACAGTTAAACCCATAACCTCAACCGGCATTGCAGGTTCTGCTGTTTGCACATGTTTACCTCTGTCATTTAATAAATTTTTGACTTTGCCATAGACGTTGCCGACAACAAAATAATCTCCGATATATAATGTCCCTGTTTGAATTAATACTGTAGCAACAGGCCCCTTCCCTCTATCTAAGCGGGATTCAATTATAACTCCTTCCGCAGGTCTGTCAGGATTTGCTTTAAGGTCTGCTATATCAGCAACAAGAAGTATCATCTCCAATAATTCATCTATACCTGTTTGTTTTTTTGCAGAAATAGGTACTGAAATAATATCTCCGCCCCATTCTTCAATTACAAGTCCATTCTCCGCCAGTTGTTGCTTTACCCGTTCCACATTGGAATCTGCTTTATCAATTTTATTAATGGCAACAATAATCGGTACATTTGCAGCTCTTGCATGAGAAATTGCTTCTTTGGTCTGTGGCATAACTCCATCATCTGCTGCTACAACAAGTACTGCTATATCAGTAACTTTGGTACCTCGTGCTCTCATTGCCGTAAATGCTTCATGACCCGGAGTATCTAAAAAAACTATAGACCGGTTATTAACTGTAACATGGTAAGCTCCTATTTTTTGTGTAATACCACCCACTTCCTCTTCTGTTACTTTGGTTTTTCTTATAACATCCAAAAGAGATGTTTTTCCATGGTCTACATGTCCCATAATTGTCACTATCGGCGGTCTGGTTTTTAATTTATCAGTTTCATTTTCTAACGATTCAGGTATCTGGTCTTTCTCTGCAGTTATCGTATCTATTTTTTGGACTTGGACAGCAAAACCATACTCGTTAGCCAGCATTTCCGCTGTCTCCAATTCCAATTGCCTGTTAATGGTTGCCATTATACCTTTTAAAAATAATTTTTTTATTATTTCGGTTTCTTTTACATTTAAAGTCTCTGTAAGTTCTTTGACTGTCATACCTGGTCTTAATAAAACTTTTTTGGGGTCAGCAGGTGTTGGTTCTGCCTGTTCACTTATATCAAATTTTGATTTTTTGACAGTAGTTTTTTTAAGTAACAAATCAACAGGAGCTTCTTTTTTGGTGCTTCTTCTTTCTTCTTTTATTTCTCGCCCTTTAATAGAAATTTTATTTTCTATGTCTTCTTCTATATCTATTAAATCTACAGTTTTATCCCCTTGTACCCCTCCTGTTATTTCAGTTTCCTCTTTTGGTGTATCTTCATCAGGAGAAGACGGTTGAGTTGGATTGGTCAAATATTCCAATACTTTATTTTGAATGTCATCATCAATCATCTGAAGATTACTATGATATTGAGTATAACCTAAGTTATGTAAAATAATTATCATATCATCAAATTTTATTTGACATTCTTTAGTAAAACTACTAATTCTTTTTTTTGTCATATCATTATTCCTTCTTGAGCGTGTTTTCTATCTGCAGCCATATAACTTTTGGGATAGATATTTTTAATGCCTTTTCTAGTCTACGATATTTTTTTGCTTCTGAAAAGCAGTTTTTATTTTTACATAGATAAACACTTCGTCCATGTAAATGTTTTTTAGATTGTTTTACCAGTACAATTCCATTTTTTATATGAATTAAACGGATAAAAATATTCCGTGCTGCTAATTTTTTACAATTAGCACAACATCTTATAGCCTCTGTCATTTTTTCATGTTTTATTCTTTCTTTGAACGTAAAGAATTATATTGTGATTCATTAATAATATCAAGATGATAATTTACAAGTTTTGAGGCAAGACGAACATTTTGTCCGTCTTTACCAATGGCTAAAGATAATTGATTATCAGGAACTATTACCTTGATATTTTTTTCTGTTTCATCTAAAACCTGGACATTAATAATTTTAGCAGGGCTTAAAGCATTTGTAACAAATTCGATTATATTATTGCTCCATCTGACAATATCGATTTTTTCGCCGTGTAATTCATTTATAATCATTTGAATTCGTCCCCCTTTAGACCCGATACATGACCCTACGGGGTCTATATTCGGTTTTGTTGCATGAACCGCAATTTTTGTCCTATATCCGGGTTCACGGGCAATAGCTTTCACAAGAACTGTCCTGTCAGCAATCTCCGGGATTTCAAGTTCAAATAATTTTTGTACCAAACCCGGATTGGAGCGTGATAAGATCACCTGACATAAACCCTGTTCCGACTTTTTTACTTCAACTACGTACATTTTTATACTATCACCTACACGATAGGATTCTCCGGGTGTTTGTTCGGAATAGTTTAAAACGGCATCGGATTTTCCAAGCCTGACAATTATATTGCCTTTTTCTATTCTCTGGACACTTCCGCTTATAATGCATTCCACCTTATCTTTATATTGTTCGTATATATTTTTCTTTTCTGCTTCCCTTAATTTTTGGACAATAACCTGTTTGGCAACCTGAATTGCCACATGTCCAAAGGTTTGAAGTGAAATATCAAGAGGAAATTCTATATTATCGTCTGGTTGGGCATCTGGTTTTAATGTTAGCGCTTCGTCCAAAGTCATTTCCACATTACTATTTTCAACAGTTGTAACAACTTTTTTAATATAACAAAATTTGATCTCCTCCCATTTAGGAGTAATTTCTACTTTTACATTCTGAGTTGATCCGAATTTTTTCTTATAAGCTGACAGAATAGCTGATTCAAGAGCCTTACGGGCATCCTGCATATCTATTCCCCGCTCTTTATGTAATTTAAAGAGGGCATCTCCAAAAGAAGTTTCAAGTCTCATTATATACCTATTCCTTCTTTTTCTTTTAATGTGCGAAAAAAGTGGGTCACCCCACTTTAAATTCTATTTTGATTTAATATAAATATTATATCATAAAAAATAATTTATTTTGTCAATAAAATTTTAAATTCAGGATCATTTAATTTTCGTAGAGGTAATGCTTGCGTTACCATTTTTATCAGGGTAAGGGAAGCTTTAACCCTGCATTTTGTAAAAAATCAAACAACCCTGTAGCTGTAAAATAATGAGTCAGTCTCTTTTTTTATTCTATACTAGTTCTTGGTTGGTTTGCATTTTGCAAAACACCTTAGAACTAGATATGCTGGATATTTTAATGTCTGCTTGTAAACCATTTACTTTTCAGTATATTATTTTGGGCTAGCCTCTTCTTTTGGGCTAGCCTCTTCTTTTGGACTAGTTTCTTCTTTTGGGCTAGTCTCTTCTTTTGGGCTAGTCTCTTCTGTCGGAGTATTTGTATCGCCTTTTAAAATTTCCAAACATGGTGCGGCTGCTTCTTCAGTGACTTTATTGTCAGTACTGACTTTTACATAATCCTGAGGATTCGGGAATTTCTTTTTTAGTTCATTAAGAGTACAATTACAGTATTCTCCCATTTTTGGGTCGTTTTTCTCATTGCATGCTTTCATAAATTCATCAGTAAGCTCCTTT
>Ga0208863_1001557_pt1 | contig 14013 bp, 11 predicted proteins | sample RifOxyD3_FD_184040 | JGI IMG/M metagenome (GOLD analysis project Ga0208863, IMG submission 184040) | Soil microbial communities from Rifle, Colorado - Rifle Oxygen_injection D3 (SPAdes) | ecosystem: Environmental > Terrestrial > Deep subsurface > Rock core/Sediment | place: Rifle, Colorado...
GTAATGGATTGCATTGCGGCGGCCTTCCCGCCTTGTCCCGACAAAAAATCGCCTCCGCCAAACCGATCACGATAATGAGTCCAGACCCTAGAAATCGCTGCACCGGCCCTTGCGTTCCCAGTCGCCGAAACGGGTGGGCTCGGGGCCTTCCGGGCCGCCCTCCTCTTCCGTCGTTTCCGGGATGATTTTTGCTTCCGTCGGGGCCGGTTCGGTTTTCGGGTCGAATTTCATGAAACCTTTATATCCCGTTGTGCGGTCTTGCGCCAGTCCGTGCGACACCTTATTTCGGGGCTTCAGGTAATCGTGCGGGAGTTTTCGCCATGCATCAGACGCGGCTTTTTCTTCTACTCGCGGCGCTGACCGCTTTATTTCTCTTGGCCGGATACCTGCTCGGCGGTCAAGGCGGCATGATGATCGCCTTGCTGTTTGCTGTGGGAACCAACGCTTTTGCTTATTGGAATTCGGACAAGCTGGTGTTGAGCATGTACCAAGCCCGCCCGGCTGATGCGCGCTCGGCCCCTGGCTTGGTGAAGATAGTGGAGCATCTGTCCCAGAGCGCCGGGCTGCCCATGCCCAAGGTCTATGTGATCGACAACCCCCAGCCCAACGCCTTTGCCACCGGGCGCGACCCAGAGCATGCGGCGGTGGCCGCCACCACCGGGTTGATGCGCCTTTTGACCACAAATGAGCTGGCCGGGGTCATGGCGCACGAGTTGGCCCATGTGAAAAACCGCGACACCCTGACCATGACCATCACCGCCACGTTGGCCGGGGCGTTGTCCATGTTGGCCAATTTTGGCTTGTTCTTTGGCGGCAACACCAACCGCGACAATCCACTGGGCGGAATCGGTGTTCTGCTTATGGCGATTTTGGCCCCCCTGGCGGCCATGATCGTGCAGATGGCCATTTCCCGCGCCAATGAATATCAGGCCGATGCCACCGGAGCCGCCATTTGCGGCCAACCTGAATGGTTGGCCTCCGCCCTGGAAAAACTGGAGCGGGGGGCTCAAACCATCGACAACCCGGTGGCCGAGAACAACCCAGCCACCGCCCACTTGTTCATCGTCAATCCATTGCATACCCGGCGGGTGGATAACCTGTTTTCCACCCACCCGGTCCTTGCCGAGCGGGTGCGCCGCTTAAGGCTCATGTCCCCCCAGACTTCTCGTGCCGCTGGCCCTTGGGGATGAGATTTCAATAGCCGCACTCCCTACCAAAACGGTATACAGAAAGCTACGGCTGTAACCTTCGGGATTCCTTGAGCTTATGTGCGGCATCGCGGGCAGCGTGCGGACTGATCAGGCGACCTTGCACACCATGGCGGGACGGTTGCGCCATCGCGGCCCCGATGCGAATGGAACTTGGCTTGAAGCTCCGGGCAAGGCCGGACTGGCTCACACCCGTCTGGCCGTCATCGACCTTTCCGCCCTGGCCGCTCAACCTATGCATAGCCCGTGCGGCCGGTATGTCCTGGCCTTTAACGGCGAGATTTACAACTACCGTGCCTTACGCGCCGCCTTAGAAGCCCTTGGCGAGACCTTCATCAGCGCTTCGGACACTGAGGTTCTGTTGCGCCTGCTTATGCGGGAGGGCGAGGCCGCCCTAAACAAATTGGTTGGCATGTTCGCCTTCGCTCTCTGGGATCGAGCCGAGGAAAAACTGCTGCTGGCCCGCGACCGTTTGGGGATCAAGCCCTTGGTCTATGGCGTACCCGCTGGAGGGGGACTTGCCTTTGCCTCTGAAATTGACGCCCTGCGCGCCCATCCCGGCTTAGACCTTAGCCTTGATTCCGAGGCGTTGTCAGAATACCTGGCCTGTCTCTATGTCCCAGCCCCCCGGACCATGCATCGTGGAGTGCGCAAGCTGCCGCCGGGGCATCTGTTGCGCTGGCGTAACGAGCAGATTGATATCGCCCCCTACTGGCGGCCAAGCTACACGGGCGACCGGGTGATATCGTTGAGCGAAGCGGTGGAAGAGTTAAGCCCTGTCGTGCGCGACGCGGTGGCGTCGTGCATGGTGGCCGATGTGCCCGTGGGATGCTTTTTGTCCGGCGGCATTGATAGCTCGGTGATCGCCGCCCTCATGGCCAAGGAAGCTGCCGCCCAAGGTGCTCCGCCTATTCGCACCTTCACCATGACCTTCGACGTGGCGGCTTATGATGAACGCGACAACGCCCGTCGAGTGGCCGAACATATCGGCTCCACCCATACCGAACTGCCCGCTGGGTCCGATCTGGCAAGCCATCTGGATGACATGGTTCAGGCCTTTGGCGAGCCATTTGGCAATCCCACGGCTTTACTGATCCAGGACTTATCGCGCAAAGCCAAAGAGCATGTCACCGTGGCCTTGGTGGGGGATGGGGGCGATGAGGTGTTCGCCGGATATCCTCGCTATGAGGGCGCGTTATTGGCGCAACGCTATCGCCGACTTCCGGCCTTCCTGCGGGATGGGATTATCGCACCCTTGACCCGCTTGATTCCAGAAAGCACCCAAGGCCGCCACGGCTTGCGCCGTCTGCGTGAGTTTGCCAAAGCCGCCGGACATGCGAACGGTCCCATGTACGCCGCCTGGGTGGAATACTTCTCACCCGAAGAGCGCCAAGCTTTGTTGGGTTTGAGCACCCTACCTTCTCAACCCATCGCCGAAGCCTTTCGCCGCGCCCCTTCATCCGATGTGCTCGATGCCGTGCAGCAAACCGATCTGGAAACCTTTCTGCCCGGCAATCTGTTGGCCTACGGCGATGCCATGAGCATGCGCCATGCCTTGGAGCTGCGACTGCCCTTGATTGATCACCGCTTGGTGGAGGCGGTGGGACGGCTGTCCCCCACTTTACGGATGGCAAGGGGCAAAAAAACCCTGCTGCGGGAAGTCGCACGGCGTCTGTTGCCGACCGAAATTGTCGAGGCTCCCAAGCGCGGATTTAATCCCCCCATGGGTGCATGGCTTAAAGGCGACTTGGCCCCACTGATCGACCAGCGCCTCACGCCCGAGCGGCTTATCGCCCTGCATCTGGAGCCAAAGCCGGTGCAGGCCCTCATCACGGAATTCCGAAGGGGAGGACGGGATCATTCCTTGAAGATTTGGTCCTTGCTGGTGCTTGAGGCCTGGGAAAGGAGTGCACGCGCATGTGCGGCATCGCCGGGCTGATCGCCACCCGCCCCGTTAATCCGGCAGCCGTTTTGGCCATGACCGATGTTCAGGCCCATCGCGGCCCGGATGATTCCGGGCAATGGGTCAGCTCCGACGGCACGGTCTGTCTGGGCCACCGACGGCTGGCCATCCAAGACCTATCCCCTAAGGGCCATCAGCCCATGCTCACCTCCGATGGCGCTTTGGCCGTGACGTTCAATGGGGAGATTTACAATTTCCCGGAACTGGCCGCCCACCTTAAAGCCCACGGGGAGCATTTTTCCTCCCACTGCGATACAGAGGTTTTGCTGGCGGCCTATCGGCACTGGGGCGAGGATTGCGTCAGCCAGTTCAACGGCATGTTTGCCTTTGCCCTCTACGACTCCCGACGCCGCACGGTGTTTTGCGCCCGTGATCGCTTCGGGGAAAAGCCGTTTTTATTCCACAAAGGCAACGACTATGTGGCCTTTGCCTCGGAATACAAGGCGCTCTTTTCCTTACAGGGGGTCTCGTTAGAGTGGGATCCCGTGCGGCTGGCTTGTTTCCTGCGCGATCCTGCCACCGGCTTGGACGATGGGCGGCAGACCGTGTTTACCGATATCCGCCAGCTTTTGCCCGGCGAGCGCATGACCCTGGACCTGAATAGCCTGGAGATGACGATTGAGCGCTACTGGGATCCGCCGCGTCCCGAGGATGGGGTATTTCTGCCCCACGCCGAGGCGGTAAACCAGTTCCGCGATCTCTTGCGTGATTCCGTGCGGTTGCGGCTGCGCAGTGATGCGCCGGTGGGTTCTTGTCTCTCCGGCGGGCTTGATTCCGGGTCGATTGTCTGTCTTGCCACTCAAGAGCGGGACGGGGTGCCCTATCATACCTTCACCGGACGCTTTCCCGGCACAACCGCCGACGAATGGGACCGCGCCGAAGCGGTGGTTAAAGCCACCGGGGCGGTATCCCACGTGGTTGCTCCGACCGCTGAGGATTTTCTGCGCGATCTGGACGCCTTTGCCTGGGCTAACGAGCTTCCCGTCGGCTCATCCAGCCAATACGCTCAATGGAGCGTGTTCAAGCTTGCCGCCGAGCAAGGCATTACCGTGCTGCTGGACGGTCAGGGTGCCGATGAGCTGTTGGGCGGTTACGAGCAGTATTTCAGCGCTTACCTGGCTGACTCAGAAGGGACCGACGAAGCCGCCATTCGCGCCCGCTATCCCGGTGCGTTGTCCCAACGCGATCAAGGCTGGAAAACCGCCCTGCCCTTTTCGTTAAAGCGTAGTTTGGCGCACCTGAGCGGGCGCGGCAGTGATATTCTTTTCGGAATCGATTCAAATATTGCCGACCGCGCCGCACCCCACGGACGGCCACCCTTGGACCCGTTGCTCGGGGCTTTGCACGGCGCGTTGGAGCAAGACGCCCTGCACACCCACCTGCCTACACTTTTGCGCTATGGCGACCGCAATTCCATGGCTCATTCGCGGGAAGTGCGTCTGCCCTTCTGCGATCATCGCATTGCCGAGCTGGTGTTTTCCCTAGCTCCGGAAAGTCTGATGGGCCAAGTGCAAACCAAACGGATTTTGCGGGAAGCCATGGAGGGCGTTTTGCCTGACGTCGTTCGCTCCCGCTGGGCCAAGCAAGGCTTTCGCCCGCCGCAAGAAATTTGGTTTTCTGGCGCACTGGGGTCTCACGCAAGCGCCGTGATTCACGACCCTTCGTTTGCTGCCGATGGTTTTTGGGACGCCGACTGGTGGCGATCTATCTTAAAACGGTTTACAAAGGGACAGACCCATCTGGCCTGGTCCTTGTGGATGCCTGTCACCACCGAGGCTTGGCGGCGTCATTTCATCGACCGCGCCGCGCGGTTGCCGAAAGTCGAGGTGTTTGTCTGATGCGGATTCTCTTGGTCAGTCAGTGTCATCCCGACATGCCCCATGTGTGCGGCCAACGCACGGCACGCTTTGCCGAGGCGTTGGCGAAAAATGGGCACAAGGTCGTGCTCTTGACCGAAACCTTGAACCGTCACCCCACGGGTCCGAAGCCAGAAACTGTGGCGCATAAGCTTCAGGCCTATATGGACGACAAAACGCGGCGCGTTTTTCATCTGGCCTGTCCCCCGTCCTGCGATCCTTTCCTGCACGGCGTGCGCGATGGAACCTTTCCTTTTTGGGCGCGGGCTGGGGTGATTGCTCTGCGCTATTTTTTCTCGTCCAGCGTCTTTACCGACTGGCGGGCGGGAAGTCGCCCTTATTGGCCCGTTCTGGCAAACGTTTTCCAACCGGAGGTGTGCTGGGGCACGTTCGGTAACACCGAAGCCCTGTTCCAAGCTCGTGCGGTGGCGCAGCTCGCCAAATGTCCCTGGATCATGGATATCAAGGACTCCTGGACTAACTTTTTGCCGGAAAAGCTTCAGGCCAAGCTGACCGAACGTTTTTCGGGCGCACACGGTATCACCGCACTTTCCCAAGCCCACGCCGACGAAGCGCAACGGCTCTGGCCCCATTTGACCCCCCAGGTCATCTACAGTGGAATCCCGGAGCATTTTCTTAACCCCCCCGATGTGGTGCCACCTAAGGATCGCTTCTGCGTGACCTTGGCCGGAGCCGTCTACGAGCAAGCCAGCTTGGATACGTTTGCCAAGGCGTTTCATATCTGGCTCTTAGGGTTGGATCGCTCCTTGCGCGTGGGCGTGCATTTTTCCTATGTGGGCACAGATCATGAGCGGGTGCGCCGCGCTTTCGAGCGGGTTTTAGGGCGCTGTACGTCGTCCGTTCGCCCTCCCGTGGCTCTGGAGGAAATGTCCGCCCTGTTGCGAAGCTCCCACTTGAACGTTTATCTGCGCAGCGCCACCAGTCTTTGGCATCACAAAATCTTTGAGTATTTGAGCGTAGATCGCCCGTTCATGGTGTTTCCCGAGGAAATCCCTGAAGCCTACACGATTGTCGCGGATGTGGGCGGGCGCATGATGTCGTGTGCGGATGAGGCTTCGGTGATCAAAGCCCTGACCGAGGCGTGGTCCCAGCGGGACGTTTTGACCCCAAGCGTGAACTATGAGCGGCTGAGCGATTACACCTGGGCCGCACAAGCCAAGCATATGACGGCGTTTTTCCGAAAGGTCACGAAATCGAAATGAAGGTCGCTATCGCCGTTCATGGACGTTTTCACGCCTTTGAGTTGGCCACCCAACTGCACAAGCGGGGAATGCTTCGTCAATTGGCAACCACCTACCCGAAACTCATTGCCCGGCGCTTTTTGCCTTCCGGCGTTTCTTTGCGCACCGCTCCGCGTCTTGAAGCGCGGCGGAGATTGCGGGACAGCCTGTCCTTTGGCGCGGTGACCGACACCCAAATCGCCCGCGCGTTTGGGGCATTCGCAGCCAAGACCTTACCTCTGGACGCGGATATTTTTGTGGGTTGGTCCGGGGCTAGTCTGGAAGCCGCCCGCCTGGCCAAGGACCGAGGGATCAAGGTGGTGATTGAGCGGGGCTCCACCCATATCGCCCATCAAACCCATGTGCTGACGGAGGAATATGCGCATTTCAAGCTGCGTCATACCCCGACCGAGCTGGGTGTGATTGAGCGGGAGTTGGAAGAATACGCCCTAGCCGACGCTATTGCCGTACCCTCCACCGTAGCGCGGGAGAGTTTTATCTCTAATGGGGTTCCTGAGAAGCGCTTGATGGTTATTCCCTACGGTGTTGACTTAAATCTTTTTTCTGAGGCAATTCGCGCTCCGCAGGAGCGTTTGCGCGTGCTGTTTGTCGGCGCGGTCGGGGTGCGTAAAGGTATCCCCTGGCTGTTGCGCGCCTTTGCTTCGCTTGCCCATCTGGCCGATTTACACCTGATTGGTCCGGTGGAAGACGGCATGGACGAAATTTTTGCCACCGAGCCCATGACCAGCGTGGTGGTGCGCGGCCCGGTGCGTGGGGATCGTTTGCCGGCGGAGTACGCCAAGGCCGACGTGTTCTGCCTGCCCTCCATCGAAGAAGGCATGGGTTTGGTGGTTCTTCAAGCCATGGCGAGCGGTCTGCCGGTGGTGATCAGCGACCAAACTGGAGCCAAGGACGTGGTGAGCCCAGGTGTGGACGGACTGATCGTTCCGGCCCGCGACGTCAGCGCCTTATCGGAGGCTTTGGAGTCGTTGCTTGAAGATCGGGAGCGGGCGGAGGCCATGGGACAAGCGGCGCGGCAAAAGGTTGCGTCCGGGTATTCCTGGGACGATTATGGCACCCGTGTTGTCGCCGCTTATGAACGCGTGCTTGTGCCCTAAAGGAATCGTAATGCCCCTTTCCTTGCTTCAGACGTGCCGCACCCTTAGTTATCTGTCCTGGGCCCAAGTGCTGACGCGGCTGGAGCGTCGGCTCATGGAACGGCTTTTTCAGAGCCGTTTTTACATCACAAATTGTTTGCGGCCCGGTCATGGCTTGCCCGCCCGTCATACCCCGCCTGATTTGTGGCCGGGCGATAAGGAACTGGGGCACCTGATGTCCCGTGGTCAGATCCGGTTAATCAACCATGACGCCCGCTTGTCCCAGCCCATGAACTGGGATCCGCAGGATCAAAGCTATCTGTGGCGCTTCTCGTTGCATTATTTTGAGTGGCTGGCCGATCTTCGGGCGTGCGGGAAAGCCGAACTGGCCCGAACCCTGATCGCGGATTGGCTGGATCGCTTCGCCGAGCCCGACGAGCTTGCCTGGCATCCGTACCCCCTGTCCTTGCGTCTTTACGCCTGGCTGCGTCATTCCCCTTTCATCCTGGACGGAGCCGATACGGTTTTTGCGCAGCGCTTTTGGGACAGTCTGGACCGCCAAGGCCGTCACCTGCCCCGCGCCTTGGAAAGCGACATCGGCGGCAATCATTTGATCAAGAATCTCAAGGCGTTGATTGCCTGTTCTTTATGTCTGCCCGGTCATGAAGGCGGAGAAGAGCGCTGGCTGGAAGAGCTGTTGCACCAAATAACACGCCAGATTCTCCCCGATGGCGGTCACTTTGAGCGCTCCCCCTCCTACCATAAGCAAGTGCTTGCCGATTTGATGGATGTGAGCGCTCTGCTCACAGAAGCCAAACGGGAGATTCCCGAAGCGTTGAGCGCAACCATCGCCGCCATGCGCACCGCCTTTGCCCTGATGTTGCACCCAGATGGCCGCATGGCTTTGTTCAATGACGGGTTTATGGGGCAAAAGACCATGATCGAGGCTCTGGGCAAACTGCCCAAATCCCCCGACAGCCTGCCCGACACCGGCTATTTCCGCCTCTCTGCAAAACCTAAGTCGAAAAAGGCAGGGAGCGAGACGGTGATTCTCTGCGATGCAGGCCCGGTCTGCCCGGATGAGCTTCCGGCTCACGCCCATGCCGACGTACTGTCCTTTGAGATGTCCACCGGAGAACATCGTTTGGTGGTCAATTGCGGCACTTACGCCTATCAAGACCCGGTGTGGCGGCCATTCCTGCGCAGCACTCCGGCCCATTCCACCCTTTGCATCGATGGGATCAATTCTGCGGAGGTTTATAGCGTCTTTCGCGTGGGACGGCGGCCCAAGACCATCACTGCCCAGCGGGACGGCAACGCCCTCACCGCCAGCCACGACGGCTACCGCCATCTTGGCCTGATTCACGAACGCACCTGGGACTTGATCAACGCCAACCGCCTGGAAGGCCGCGATGTGGTCCGCCGTATTTCGGGTAAAGCTCCGCGTTTCCTGGCCGCACGCTTTCACCTGCATCCCCGAGTTCAGCCCACCTTAGAAGAGGATGGTTCGGTCCTCCTGACCTTCTTAGATGGGGGAACATGGCGGTTTCGTGCGACCGGGGCCACGGTAAGCATTGGGGATTCGGTTTATGCCCCCAGTTTCGGCCACCTCTACGACACCCACAAGATCAAGCTGGAGGCCACAATGGCCGAAAATCAGCCCGAATGTGCTCTTGCATGGTGCTTTGAACGTGAGGTTTAGCTTCGGGTGAGACGATTGAGAATATCGTCAAGCTGTTCCAAGGTTTCATAAGCAATGGACAGATCACCGCCGCTGCCCTTGGCGGTTATGGATACCTTCAAACCCAGCATATTGGACAGGTCTTTTTCCAGGGCCAGAGTGTCCGTATCCTTCAACACCGCTGCACGTTTGGCACCCGCGTTTGACGCTGCTGGATGATGCTCGCCCTTCTTGACCAGCTTTTCCGTCTGGCGGACGTTGAGCCCCTTTTTGACCACCACATCGGCGAGAGCCGACGGGTTGTCTCCACCCAACAGGGCGCGGGCATGACCGGCGGATAAAGCGCCGGTATTGACCAAATCTTTCACATCGTCCGGCAAATTGAGCAAACGCAGCATGTTGGCAACATGGCTGCGGCTCTTGCCCACTGCTTGCGCTAAGTCCTCTTGCGTGTGTGAGAATTCCTTCATCAACCGGGCATAGCCATCGGCTTCTTCCAGGGGGTTCAAGTCCTGGCGTTGCAGGTTCTCCACCAAAGCCACTTCCAGGGCTTCTTGGTTCGAGAAGTGGCGGATGATCACCGGGACTTGATGCAATTGCGCCCGCTGGGAGGCCCGCCAGCGGCGTTCCCCAGCGATAATTTCGTATTCGTTCTGATGCGCCGGATGGGGCCGCACCAAGATCGGCTGCAACACACCCTTGTCGCGAATGGACATCACGAGATCGGAGATAGCTTCCTCGTCAAACACCCGACGCGGCTGGTAGGAGCTGGGATGCAGAAAAGCAATCGGCACTTCCCGAGTCGGCGCGACAGAAGAAAGAGCGGCATCCCCCATGGTCGCCTCGGTGCGCGGCCCTTCTTCGCCCAACAGGGAGGACAGGCCCCGGCCCAAACTGGACCGTTTGGTCTTGGCTGCGGCGCTCATGCCGCCAACCCGCGTTCGCGCTTCAAGAGTTCGCTGGCCAGATCGATATAGGCCTTGGCCCCTTTGCTGGCAAAATCGTAGAGTATAACCGGCTTGCCATGGGAGGGGGCTTCGCTCACCCGCACGTTGCGCGGAATGACGGTTTCATAGACCTTGGAGCCGAAGTAGCCGCGCACATCCGTCGCCACCATGTCGGAGAGGTTATTGCGTTGATCGTACATGGTCAGCACCACACCCTGAATCTCCAGGGTCGGATTAAAGGCACGACGCACCCGTTCGATAGTTTTCAAAAGATGGCTCACCCCTTCCAGAGCGAAAAATTCGCACTGCAATGGCACCAGAACCGAGTCGGCCGCAGTCAACGCATTTAAGGTCAACAGACCCAGCGCGGGCGGGCAATCGATCAAGATGTAATCATAATCCAGCTCATTTAAGCGCAAGGCCTCACGCAAACGGTATTCGCGGCCATCCTCGCCCACCAATTCCACCTCGGCCCCCACCAGATCGACCCCAGCGGGCGCAATGTGCAGACCGGGGACTTGTGTCGGCATTAAGGTTTCAACCAGGGTAGCGCTGCCCATCATCACCTCGTAGGAGGTCTTGGACCGCTGTTCCCGCTCAATGCCCAACCCGGTGCTGGCGTTGCCCTGGGGGTCCAGATCAATGATCAAGGCTTTCAACTTGATGGACGCGATGGCGGTCGCCAGATTGATGGCCGTGGTGGTCTTGCCCACCCCGCCTTTCTGATTGGCGATGGCGATGACACGCGGTCTTTTACCGGGGTTCTTCACGGCAACGGTAGTGCGAGCAAGATCAGTCACGGCGGACCTCCCGGAGATGGATGATAGCCCCCGACTCGTCGGTGCGGCTTTTTGTGACATGCACGGCCATATGCCATGCTTTTTTTGCGACGGTCAATTCGTCATCCAGAGTTTTACCCTTCAAAAAGAAGAACTCTGGATTGTTTGTGAACAAAGCTGTGGACAACTCCAACAGTTTGTCCAAAGGCGCTAAGGCCCGCGCCGTCACCACATCAGGGACGAAGGTCGGGCTTAAGGATTCAATGCGCTCAGCGTGGATTATGACCGTTGTTCCGGTCAATCGCGCCACTTCGCGGAGAAACGCCGCCTTGCGTTGGTCCGACTCGATCAGATGCACTTCCGGTACGCCCAAGATCGCCAGCACCAGGCCGGGAAACCCGGCCCCGGAGCCCAGATCGGCCAGTACCCGCACACCCTTCGGCAACAGAGGAAAAAGCTGGGCCGAGTCGAGCATATGCCGTCGCCACAGATCGGGCAGCGTCGCCGCACTCACCAGATTGATCTTCTTCTGCCACTTGATCAGAGTTGCCGCATAAATCTCCAGCCGCTCCCGCACGGGGGCGGAGATGAGCGCTAAACGCGCAAACTCGACAGGAGTCATGGGAGCAAGGGACATGAAGCAGCGAAATCCAAGGATTGTTTCACGTGAAACATAAACCGAGCGTGCGGTCTTACCCCTGCATTATGTACCCGAAACGGTTAAGAACTACAAGTTCTTGATTATCGTCGCCGCTTCACATACACCAACAACGCGGTGAGAGCTGCCGGGGTCATGCCGGGGATGCGCGCCGCCGCACCCAGGGTTGATGGTCGGCTGGCGATGAGTTTATCCCTCAGCTCATGGGTCAAACTGCCCAGAGCCGAATAATCTATATCGTCGGGCAAGAGAAGGTTCTCCTCTTTGCGGAACGCGGCCACATCCGCCAATTGCCGCTCCAGATACCCGGCGTAACGAGCCTCGATCTCCATCTGCTCGGCTACGTCGGGACGGAATGAGGGAAGGTCAGGCCACAGCACGGCCAGATCATCCCAAGTGGTGTCGGGATAGCCTAAAAGGGCAAAGGCGCTACGCCGCACCCCGTCTTGCTTTATGGAAAAACCCCGGCGTTCCATCTCGGTCGGGGTAAGGCTGAAAGACCGCAGTGAGCTCTCAGCTTGGGCTAGAGCTTGAGCCTTATCCCGCCAGACCTGCTCCCGCTCTGGGCCGACGCAGCCGATTTTAATACCCCGCTCCGTCAAGCGACGGTCGGCGTTGTCCGCCCGCAGCAGCAGACGGTATTCGGCGCGGGACGTGAACAAGCGGTAAGGCTCTGGTGCGCCATGGGTGAGAAGATCATCCACCATCACGCCCAGGTAAGCCTCGGCCCGATCAAAGATCTCAGGGTCACGACCCTGAACTTTCGCCGCCGCGTTCAGTCCGGCTAAAAGCCCCTGCCCCGCCGCTTCTTCATAGCCTGTCGTGCCGTTGATCTGCCCGGCCAGAAACAACCCCGGGAGATGGCGCGTCTCGAGTGTCGGGCGCAGACCTCGGGGGTCTATACAATCGTACTCAATGGCATAGGCCGGTTGAAGAATGACCGCCTGTTCCAAACCGGGGATGGAAGCCACGATTTGCTCTTGAATCTCCAAGGGTAAAGATGTGGAGATGCCGTTGGGGTAAACCGTGTCCCCGGTCAGACCTTCCGGTTCTAAGAAAATCTGATGGCCTTCCCGGTCGCCAAAGCGAACCACCTTGTCCTCAATACTGGGGCAGTAGCGCGGCCCCCGAGCGGCAATCTGGCCCGAATACATGGGGGCTAAATGAAGATTGTCGCGAATAATCTGGTGGGTTCGGGGTGTGGTGTGGGTGATGTGACAAGGTATTTGCCGGGTTGTGATTTCCTTGGTGAGAAAGGAAAATGGGACCGGGGGATCATCGCCCGATTGCTCGGCCAGAAGAGCGTAGTTGATGGTGCGGCCATCCAGCCGTGGCGGCGTGCCGGTTTTCAGACGACCCAGAGTAAACCCCAGCCGCTCCAGATTTAGGGAAAGGTCATGGCTTTCTTCATCGCCCAAACGCCCACCCGGTCGCATCTCAGACCCTATGTGCAAAAGCCCGCGCAGAAAAGTGCCGGTGGTCAAAATCACCGCACGGGCGGAAATTTTCTTTCCCTCTCGCGTGCGCACACCCACCGCTTGACCCTGCTGCTCAAGAACCTCAGTAACTAAGCCTTCCCGTATGTCCAGGTGAGGTTGCTCCTCCAGGAGACTGAGCACGGCTTGAGAATACAGGACGCGATCGGCTTGAGCGCGTGGACCCTGCACCGCTGGACCCTTGGAGCGGTTAAGCATGCGAAACTGGATTCCTGCCGCGTCGATAGCCCGCCCCATCAGGCCATCGAGAGCGTCTATTTCCCGCACCAAATGCCCCTTGCCCAGCCCACCAATCGCCGGGTTGCACGACATTGCCCCTATGGTGGAGCGCTTTTGAGTGACAAGGATCGTGCGCGCCCCGCAGCGGGCGGCAACCGCAGCCGCTTCACAGCCTGCGTGACCCCCACCAACAACCACGACATCACACGTCAGCGCCACCTTGCGGGTCTCCTTTGTTTCACGTGAAACATCATTTGCCGATGCAGAATTGAGAAAAGATCGTCTCAAGAATCTCTTCCACATCCATGCGCCCGGTGATCGTTCCCAAGGCCCGCGCCGCCAAGCGCACATCCTCGGCCTGCTGATCCACAAAAGGAGCCACCAACGAGCGCTCCAGGTGTTCCAAACACGCCGCCAGCGCGTGACGATGCCGTTCCCGGCTTAAACACGGGGTTTCGGTAGGTCCGATCAACTGGGTCACATGGGTGAGCAAGGCCTGCTCAAGTTCTTCCATACCTTCGCCGGTGTGGACGGAAAGGGCAAACACCGGATGATCGTGAAGCCGCTGTGGGGGGGGGTGCGAAAGAGCATCAAGCTTGTTCAGCACGATCAGGCAAGATGGGCTAATCATCTGAGCGGTCGGGGCGTCGTAATCGGGCCAGTGTGCACCGTCAAACACGAGGAGACGAAGATCCGCCGCCTCAGCCCGGGCGCGGGCACGGCGAATACCTTCACGTTCCACCTCGCCAGAAACCTCACGAAGCCCAGCGGTATCGGCGATGGTCACGGCATACCCGTTCAGATCCAGGGAAACCTCGATGATGTCTCGGGTTGTTCCCGCCTCCGCAGAAACGATGGCCGCGTCACG
>Ga0208863_1001559_pt1 | contig 14009 bp, 9 predicted proteins | sample RifOxyD3_FD_184040 | JGI IMG/M metagenome (GOLD analysis project Ga0208863, IMG submission 184040) | Soil microbial communities from Rifle, Colorado - Rifle Oxygen_injection D3 (SPAdes) | ecosystem: Environmental > Terrestrial > Deep subsurface > Rock core/Sediment | place: Rifle, Colorado...
TTATCAGCGTGGATAACGAGCAGGCGGCTTATCTGTCGGCCAAATTCGCAGCGGATAAGCTCACGCAGCCCACCGAGGCGGTGATTCTCGAAGGCATACGCAGTGCAGACAATGCCAATCAGCGCAAACTGGGGGCGGAGCGTGCCTTCCGTGAAAATGCACGGGTACGTGTCGTGGCGATGGAAACGGCCAACTGGAAAATCGATGAGGCTTATCTGGTCGCGCGCCAGGTATTTGCCGCGCACCCCAATATCGGCCTGGTGTTCTGCGCCAATGACATGATGGCGATCGGGGTGGTCAAATTTCTTCAGGAAACCGGGCGCAGTCGGGTGCGGGTGGCGGGTTTCGACGCGCTGGATGAGGCCAAGGTTGCCGTGTTTGAAGGGCGGATGACCGGGACCGTGGATCAGCAGGCTGCACAGCAGGGCTATCAGGGCGTTATGACGGCGCTCAAGCTGCTGCGCGGCGAGGCCGTACCTCAGGAAGCGCTGGTTGAAGCCAGGCTGATTACGGCGGGTGAGCTCAAGTAGTTGAATTATAATGAAATTTTTTAAAGCAAGTTTCGCTTTTAAGCTGACGATTTTCCTGTTGGCGATCAGCGTATTGCCTCTGCTTATTTTTCAGGTCGTGTCTTATAGCGCGACCCGTCAGGCGATATTGGACGAAGCCAAGCAGCACAATATGCTGTTGCTCTCCAATCAGCGCGATTACCTCAGTCTGCAAATGGATCAGCTCGATAGCCTGGCTGCAAGCCTGGCCTCTGTCGACGAAATCAGTCAGGTGCTGATGGTGCCGGGCGAAACGGGGCAAACGGCCTACGATAAGCTGGCCACTAAGGCGCGTATCGGTTATGTGTTAAGCGGCTACAGCAATCTGCGCGGTCTGGTTTCAATTGACTTATTCACGCTGAATGGCATGCAATATCACGTCGGTGACACACTGAATGTGGCTCAGGTGCGCAGTGACTTGCGCGACCGCTTGATGCAGCGTTCGTTTAGCGCCGGAAACCGTCTGGTCTGGCATGGCGTGGAAGATAATGTCAACGCCGCTTCCAGCAGCGGTAAGGTGGTCGTGGCGAGTCGGGCTGTCAGCGGCATTAACGCTTCGTCCGTGACGCCGACTGGCTTGTTGCTGATTAATTTTTCAACGGAATATCTGCATCATTACTTCAGTAAAATTGACCTGGGGGCGGGTGCTTATCTGATGATGATCGATGCACAGAAACGTTTGATTTTTCATCCTAACAAAAAGCTCATTGGTCAGACGATTAAAACGGAATTAAGCCATTTTCTGCAAGGTGAATCCGGGGCGATTACGTTGCAGTTGGATGGACGCGATGTGCTGCTCAGTTACAGTCAGATCCCCGATAAGAACTGGTATGTGGTGAGCGTGGTGCCACGGGATACCTTGCTCGCGCCGATGAATCGGATCGAGCGCATCGGTATCGCGCTGCTGATCTTTAACCTGCTGCTGATTGCCTTGTTTATTCGTGCTTATCTGCGTCTGATTGTCTTGCCGATACGTTCGATTTCGGAGGGATTCAGGCGTTTTCAGGCCAACCAGCTCGACGCAAACTGGCGTATGTTGAAACAGAATTCCCTCCATGAAATCAACGAACTGGTTGCCTGGTTCAATTCTTTTCTGGAAAGCATGGAGGCTAACCGGCAGGCACAGGTCGCCCTGCGTATCGCGGCGACCGCCTTCGAATCCCAGGAAGGGATGCTGGTCACCGATCAGAACAGCGTGATTTTGCGGGTAAATCAGGCGTTCACCACCATCACCGGCTATACGGCTGACGACGCCGTCGGACAAAAAATGAAATTGCTCAAGTCGGGGCGGCATGAGGCGTCATTTTATGCTTCGATGTGGGAGATCATAGGTCGTGCCGGCAGTTGGCAGGGAGAGATATGGAACCGGCGCAAAAACGGGGAGATTTATCCTGAATGGCTGACCATCAGTTCGGTCAAGGGGGGCGATGGTGCGATCACACACTATGTCGGCACCATGACCGATATCACCGCGCGCAAGGCAGCGGAGGCTGAAATCAAACATCTGGCTTTTTACGACGCGCTCACTCAACTGCCTAATCGCCGCCTGTTGCAAGACAGATTGACCTACGCGATGGCTGCCAGCCGGCGCAGCGGTCGTTACGGCGCGCTGATGTTCATCGATCTGGACAACTTCAAGCCGTTAAACGATAGCTATGGGCATGGCGCGGGTGATTTGTTGCTGGTAGAGGTGGCTCGCCGAGTTGTCAATTGCGTGCGCGAAATCGATACGGTGGCGCGTTTTGGCGGGGATGAATTTGTGGTGTTACTGGGTGAGCTGGATACAGAAAATACCCCTTCTGCTGCACGGGCCGCCGCGATTGCCGAGAAAATTCGCCTGGCATTGGCTCAACCTTATAGCCTGAGCATGCCGCAAGCTGATCCGGTAGAGCATCATTGCACGGCAAGTATCGGTGTGGTGTTGTTTATCAATCATGAGAGCAGTAGTGAAGATGTGCTCAAACGGGCGGATATGGCGATGTATCAGGCCAAAGACGCCGGGCGGAATTCGGTTCGTTTTTACCAGTGAAAATATAATATACTGAATTTAAATGATATTTTAGTATAAGGTGGGGCGTAAAATGAAAACAAGGCGAAATGTCGTCGTGCAGAGCATGGTGTTGTTGGGATTGATGACCGCAACGGCTGTGCAGGCGGCAGAGTGGAATGGTATCGAAGTCAGCGGTTACGGTCGCAGCGGCGATTATGCCAGTCCGGCTGGCATGCCGCGCGGGGGCTATACGCTGGGCGGTGATACACAGAAATTCCGTCTGGGAAATGAGGGCGATCACGGCGGGGAACTGGGGTTGGGTAAAACTGTCGAGATGAGCGGCGGCAAGAAGTTACACTTGTTCTATATGCCCTCTACCTGGGGTGGTCAGTATTCGACCGCGCAGGCTTATGTGGCGGTGACCGGGCTCGATTTTGCCCCGGAGGCCAAGGTGTGGGCAGGTCAGCGTCGCTTGCGTTTACAGGAAGTGCATATCGTCGATCGTTTTATGCTGGACTACGGTGATAATCTGGGTGCCGGGGTCACCGATTACAATCTGGGTTTTGCTAAGTTAGGTCTGGGTGTTTTTTCCAGCGGCACGGTCGATAACAGCGGTAAGGCGGCGAACAATGCCCACCGGGTGAATCTGGATCTATCGGAGATCAGGGTGAATCCGGGCGGTGCGCTGCGCGTGCTGGCCAGCATGGTGCGCGGCAATTTTCAGATGGGCGCTCAGGGTCTGGGCTTGTCGCTGGCGCATACGCAGTCCGATTTTCTGGTAGCTGGTTTATCGAATACCTTTTATCTGCAAACAGCCTCAGGCCATGCGGCGATAGGCGGACAGTTCAGGGCGATGGGTGATGTAGCGACAGGCGGGGTCGAGCAGGCGGGGGCGCACAGTTGGCGTATTGCTGATGCGATTAACTGGCAGCGTGGTGCCTTTGGCGGCCAGGCACTGGCGGCTTACCAGACGGCCAGAGTCGATGGCGGTGTCAACAACGGTTTGGTAACCCGCGATGTGTCGCTGGGCGGCCGTGTCTCGTACGCGATGAATCAAAACTTTAAGTTGTTGAGTGAAGCGGGTGTCACGTCTCGCAGCATCGACGGACAGGCGGTGCAGCGCTTGAATAAATTCACCTTTGCGCCGACACTGGCGCTGGAACCGGAATTTTGGTCTCGCCCGGAGCTGCGCTTTTATGTGACGCGCGCGAACTGGAATAGCGCGGTTGCGAATTCGGGTGGTTTCGGTTTGACGGGAAATACTTCCAGTACCATCGCCGGGATACAGTTGGAAGCCTGGTGGTAGTTTTGCAACGATTTGATTTTATATATAAATTTGAGGTGTCATGAAAACAATTAAGCTGGTTTTTCTGATGTTGCTTGCGATCTGTCTGCCGCTGTCTGCTGCGGGGGCTGAAAAGCGGGTCATTGCTTTTGCACAGGACACCATGACCAACGATTTTCGTAAGGCTCAGGTGTATGAGGTGCGCGATGAGGTGGCGAAATATCCGTCTTTGTCCTTTGTCTATTCGGATGCAGAAGGTCAGACTTCGCTGATGATACGGCAGATCGAGCAATTCATCGCGCAAAAAGTGGATTTGCTGATCATAGGAACCAATGATGAAAATGCAGTCGTGCCCGTGGTGGCCAAAGCCTATAAATCAGGTATTCCGGTGATCGTGCTGGATCGGGGAATCAGCGGCTCAGATTACACGACCTTCATAAACTCGGATAATCTCAAGATCGGTGCGATCGGTGCCGAGTACATCGCCAGTCAATTGCATGGAACGGGCTTGGTGTTGCTGTTTGAGGGCTTGCAAAAAGCCGATGTGACACAGTTGCGTACCCGGGGTTTTATGGATGAAATCCGTAAACATAAGGGCATCAAGGTGATCCGGCGTACCGGGAATTACTTGCGCCGTGACGCTGTTGTCGAAATGGAAAAACTGCTGGCCGACGGAATACAGGTCGATGCGATTTTTTCCGAGAGTGACAGCATGTTGAGCGGGGTGCGCATGGTGTTGAGCAAGAACAATGTCGATCCGCGTTCGATTGTCATGGTGGGCTGTGATTACACCAGTGAGGCGCAAGAGGCGATCCGTAAGGGAACGCAAAGCGGCTCGGTGCTGTTTCCGCTGGGCGGCAAAAAATCGGTGGAAGTCGCGCTGAAGATATTTGCCCGTGAATCCGTTCCCAAGCATATATACAATCCGGTCAAATTGGTGAGCAAAGAAAACGTAGAGCAGGTTAAACCGATTTTTTAAGCGGACAGTCGCAGGGAATGAGCTTATATGCAGTGGATGGATATACGGCGCAGTAAGTTTAGCCTGATGACCAGGCTGTCTGTGCTGGTTACCTTTGCCGTGCTGCTGGTATTGACGGTGCTGGGATTTTATTTTGACGGTTTTTTGAAAGACCGTTTTCTGGATGACACGCAGCAGCGTATGCAGCGCGGCTATCAGCGCCTGGCCTATAACCTGAAGGAAATTGAAAGGGAGTTGCGGGACGGGATTTCCTTTATCAAGACCGATGAGAAATTTATTGCATCGATAGAGCTGATTAACAACTATCAGGATAAAGACAATTACAACGCTTATCTGATCGATGAAGAAAAGAAGCGTGTCGCAGTGGAATTGCTCAGTCGCGTCAAGTTATCCTTCAATAGCGACATTGCCCTGTATGACCGGAATGGTGAGCTGATTGCTTACGTCGTTAAGGACGAGGCGGGATATCAGCTGAATTTTTTCTCTTACGAAGGGGGGGAGCAACGGGTTTTTCGCCGTTACGAGCAGAATACGGTATATAGCGCGGGAGCGGCGCCATTGCCGGGGGGCAATATTGCGGTGCGGCATAATGATTACTATTCCGACAGTCAGATATTGCGCGGCAGCCTGATCACTTACCACAGGCAGGGCGAGGATGTCGTGATCAAGTCGCATCAGAGTATTTTTCAGGGTAATACCGGTCGGGTGATTGCGCACATAGAGATGTCCAATGTTCTTGATAAGGGGTATTTTGAACGTTTGTCTCGGGATATCGATCTGGATATCAGGCCGTCCTTCGACGCCCGTTACGGCGTTCAGAGCGCACAGCTTATGGAAAACTGGGCGGTGCCTGCTGTGTCTGTCATGCAAAATGACCAGGAATATCTTGGTGTGCTGAGCAAGGCGCTCAATCAGGGGGCGGTTCATTTTGTCGCCAGACTGGACAAGGGAGTGTTGAATGCGGTGTTGTTCGACAGTCGCAGGCAGTTGTTTATGCTGCTGATTTTCGTTGCATTGAGTACGCTGCTGGTGATGCGTTTTGTGATTCGCCGCAGTATTGAAGTCCCGTTGGCGGGTTTGATGGGGCAAATCCGCAAGATTGAAAAACAGGACTACTCCAGCTCGGTTCCGCTGGATACCGGTGACGAATTGCAGGATATTTCACTGAGTGTCAACCAGTTGGCTCTGGCTGTGCAGGAGCGTGAACATCTGTTGCAACTGGCCAAAAATGAACAGGAATATCTGTCCAATCACGATGCGTTGACCAGTTTGCCCAATCGCCGGTATTTTGCCGTGCGCTTGCAACAATCGCTGGATGAGGCCAGGCGCAGCCGCTCGCAACTGGCGGTTTTGTTTCTCGATCTGGATCAGTTCAAAGTGGTCAATGATACGCTGGGGCACGACGTCGGGGATTTGTTGCTGGCGGAGGTGGCCAAACGTCTGCAAGCTGATATCAGCGCTAAGCTGACACTCGCACGTATCGGAGGCGACGAATTCAATATTTTGTTCGAAGGTTTTGAAGATGTTAGGGTGCTGAAGGGGCTGGTGGAAAATTTTTTGGCCTTGTTCCAGCAGCCTTTCGATTGCGCGGGGCTGGCGCTGAGTATTTCTGCCAGTATCGGTGTGGCGCTCTACCCCAAGGATGGCGAGGACAGTGTGACGCTGATCAAACATGCTGATCTGGCGATGTATAAGTCCAAGGACAGGGGGCGCAATAACTACAGTTTCTATTCTGACGATCTGGCGGAACATATTCAGAAGCGCGCGGATATGACGCATGCGCTGAAGCTGGCGATTGAGGCGGGTGATCAGTTTGAGTTGTACTATCAGCCGAAAATATCTACCGTAACGCATAGAATTAAATCGGTGGAGGCGCTGATACGCTGGGATAGGCCGGGATACGGTAAGGTGTCGCCCGTACAGTTTATTCCGCTGGCAGAAGAAACCGGCCTGATTGTTCCTGTCGGCAAGTGGGTGCTGGAACAGGGTTGCCGGGATTTCGTGGCATTACAGCAGGAAGGAATACGCCTGGATCATGTCAGTCTGAATGTGTCGAATGTGCAGTTGCGCAACGATGACATGATGTCTGTGTTGCGGCAATCGATCGCCAGCAGCGGGATATTGCCGACGCAAATCGAACTGGAAATCACGGAAAGCTACATTGCCAACGATGTCAATCAGGCGATTGCCGTGTTGCAGTCGTTCAGGGATATGGGGGTGGGTTTGGCGATTGATGATTTTGGTACGGGTTATTCTTCCATGAGTTATCTGAAAAAATTGCCGGTCACCCGCATCAAGATCGACAAGTCGTTCGTCGATGGACTGCCGCACAACAAGGATAGCGTAACGCTGACCCGCGCAGTGGTTGCTCTGGCGAAGAACTTCGGTCTGGAAATAACTGCCGAGGGGGTGGAGCAGGAAGAGCAGTTGAGGTTTCTCGAACAGGAACAGTGCGACGAGATTCAGGGTTACTTCTATGCCAAGCCCATGTCTTTGCCAGAGTTGAAAACCTATTGCCGTACAAGCCGGGAAGGGCGGTCCGGACCGGGTAATGTCATACACCTAAACGGTGCTGCGCATAAGCTCTAAACCGCGCACTCGGGAACAAAAAAGCTTTGGCAATGCCTTTTTCCTAAAAAGCTATTGTCTGGCTGTCTGCCGGTTTTGTGTTTTGTCGTATATATATTGTCTATATTAATCATTGTGTTGCGATATTTTGTTGGCTCACCGAATGAGGCGGATGTTATTATCGGCCGTGCAAGGCAACTTATCCGGGGGGAAGTATGAAGATTTTGTTGGTAGATGACCATGCGCTGTTTCGTGAAGGCATGCGCTATGTATTACGGCAGTTGTCCGATACGGTCACGATCATTGAAGGCGGTAATTTTCAGGATGCATTAACGCTGGCCGGACAACATCCCGAGCTGGATTTGGTGTTGCTGGATCTGCATATGCCGGGTAGTGACGGCCCGGCTTCGGTTGGGTGTTTCCGGAAACGTTATCCGGCTATCCCTGTTGTGGTGGTGTCAGGAGAAGAGAACAGCAGAAGTATGGAAAAGGTAATGAATTACGGTGCGTCAGGTTTTGTATGCAAAAGTTCAAATACACGGGCGATGTTGGACGCCTTGCAGCTGGTGCTGTCTGGCGGGGTTTATATGCCGCATGAAATTACGCGCCATCAGACCGGGGAGGGCACAGCGACCGACAAGCGCAGCGCGCGCACAAACGGTTACGGTCTGACCAGACGTCAGATGGATGCGCTGGAGCATCTGTGTGCCGGCATGAGCAACAAGGAAATCGCCGCTGCGATGCAACTGGCTGAAGGTACCGTCAAGGTACACATTGCAGCTGTTTACCAGACACTAAAGGTGAGTAGTCGCCTGGAGGCGGTGCGTGCCGCAGAACATCTGGGCCTGGTTGGAGTGATGCATGGCTGAAGCGGGCTTGCAGGGGCGTAAAGTGTTGGGTTTGTTGCGCGAGTCGCGCTGGTTGCTGCTGGCTGCGGGCGCGCTGTATTTTACCGCCGCCATGTATGGTTATTCGCCAGCCGATTCGGCCTGGTCACACAGCACCGCGCTGGCAAAAATCGAGAATCCCATGGGCGTGTTGGGCGCCTACCTCTCGGATTTATTGTTTTATCTGTTCGGTATTTCTGCCTGGTGGCTGGTGCTCTTTATCCTGCAACAGTTGTGGGCAGGATATCGCCGCTTGCGCAAAGACAGCGTTTTTTGCCAGCGTACGCTGTGGGTTTCGTCGGTCGGATTTACCTTGCTGTTGCTCGCCAGCAGTTCGCTTGAATCTATCCGCATGCATAGCTTAACCGTGCCCTTGCCGCTGGAGCCGGGCGGTATGTTCGGTATGTTGATCGGCAATGCGTTAAACCGTCTGCTCGGTTTTACCGGCGCAACTTTACTGTTGCTGGCCTTGATGGCAAGCAGTTTCAGTCTGTTCACCGGTTTGTCCTGGTTGCGTTTTATCGATTGGCTGGGGGCGAAGCTGGAAGCATTTTACTGCTGGGCGCAGCAAACATGGCAGACACATCAGGATAGGCGTATCGGTGTACAGGCGGTCGGTGAGCGCACGGCGGCTATTCAGATGGAGAAGAAGCGCGTGGAGGTGCATCAGCCCATCCGCATCGAGATGCCGGTCGCAGAGGTGGTTAAGTCTGTGCGTGTCGTCGAAGAGAAACAGATCACGCTGTTTCCTGAGTTGCCAGACTCACCGTTGCCGCCGCTGCATCTGCTTGATCCTGCCGTGCAGCAGGTGCAGACCGTGTCAGCTGAAACGCTGGAATATACTTCGCGCCTGATTGAGCACAAGCTAAAAGAGTTCGGCGTGTCGGTCACCGTAGTGGCGGCCTATCCCGGACCTGTGATCACGCGTTACGAGATCGAGCCCTCAGTCGGGGTCAAGGGCAGCCAAATCACCAATCTGGTCAGAGACCTGGCGCGCGCGTTGTCGGTGGTCAGTATCCGTCTGGTTGAAACCATCCCCGGCAAGGCGTATATGGCGCTGGAGTTGCCCAATCCCAAGCGGCAGATGGTGCAGTTATCGGAAATTCTGAGTTCTCAGGTGTATGCCGAGATGGGCTCCATGCTGACCATGGCGATGGGCAAAGATATATCAGGGAATCCGATTGTGGCCGATCTGGCCAAGATGCCGCACGCGCTGGTGGCGGGAACGACCGGTTCCGGAAAATCGGTGGGGATCAATGCGATGATCTTGAGCATACTTTACAAGGCCACGCCGCAACAGGTGCGGATGCTGCTGATCGACCCTAAGATGCTGGAGCTGTCGATCTATGAAGGTATTCCTCATTTGCTCTGCCCTGTGGTGACGGATATGCGTCAGGCCGCCTCCGGGCTGAACTGGTGTGTGCAGGAGATGGACAAGCGTTACCGGCTGATGTCGGCGATGGGGGTGCGCAATATCGCAGGCTATAACCAGAAACTGAAAGAAGCGGTCAAGGCAGGAAAAGCGCTGACCAATCCGTTTTCGCTCACGCCCGATCACCCCGAGGCTTTGGAAGAGTTGCCGCTGATCGTGGTATTTATCGACGAACTGGCCGATCTGATGATGGTGGTCGGCAAGAAGATCGAGGAGCTGATCGCACGGTTAGCGCAAAAGGCGCGCGCCTCGGGTATCCATCTGGTGCTGGCGACGCAGCGTCCTTCTGTGGATGTGATCACCGGATTGATTAAGGCGAACGTGCCAACCCGCGTAGCTTTTCAGGTGTCTTCCAAAATCGACTCGCGCACCATCCTGGATCAGATGGGCGCGGAAGCCTTGCTGGGGCAGGGCGATATGCTTTACTTGCCGCCGGGCACCGGTTATCCGTTGCGCGTGCACGGGGCTTTCGTTTCCGATCAGGAGGTGCATCGGGTGGTCGAGTATCTGAAGGCGCAGGGCGAACCGCAATACATTGACGGCGTGCTGAGTACGGTGGAAGAGTCGGGCGAGGGCGGTGACTTAGGTGGCGGAGGGGGTGATGCCGAGGCGGATCCGCTCTACGATCAGGCCGTCGAAATTGTGGTCAAATCCCGCCGCGCATCGATCTCGCTGGTGCAACGCAATTTGCGCATCGGTTACAACCGCGCAGCACGACTGGTCGAGCAGATGGAAGCGGCCGGTATCGTGACGCCCATGCAATCCAACGGCAACCGCGAAGTGATCGCTCCAAACCGGGAAGGGGGAAGGGAGAAAGGGGAAGGGTAGCCGTGCCCAGGTTTTTACCCTTCTCCCTTCCCTCTTCCCCCTTCCCAAACTCAGGTGTAAAGCATGTTAAAAAAACTATTGATTGGTCTTTCAATTTTCATGTGTGTGGCAACAGCACAGGCCGGTGCCATCGAAAAGCTGAAGAGCTATATTGCTGCGACGCATTCCGCGCAGGCGAATTTCACGCAAACCGTGCTCGATCAAAATGGCAAGCGGATGCAGAGCGCCTCCGGGGTGATGCAGTTTCAGCGCCCGGGCAAGTTTCGCTGGAGCTACCAGAAACCGTATGAACAAATCATTGTCGGCGACGGGGCGAAATTCTGGCTGTACGATGTGGACCTGAATCAGGTGACGGTAAAAAAACTGGATGCCGCGCTGGGCAGCAGCCCAGCGGCCTTGCTGGCAGGCAGCAACGAGATCGAACGGGGGTTTTCTCTCAAGGAAGCCGGCGCACGTGAGGGGTTGGAGTGGTTGCAGGCCAGTCCCAAGGCGCAGGACAGTAGTTTTTCCGCCGTGCTGATGGGGTTTGATGAACATGCCAGTCTGGTTGCGATGGAGCTGAATGACTCTTTCGGCCACAAAACCGTGCTGCGCTTCTCGGGCATGCAGCGCAACCCCAAGATCGCCGGTGCGCAATTTCAATTTGTGCCGCCCGCTGGTGCTGATGTAATAAGTAATTGATTAATAATGTATAACGACTCGCTGTTTGATAGTTCCGCTGCCGCAGCGCCTTTGGCCGAACGTCTGCGTCCCAAACACATAGACGAGGTGATCGGTCAATCGCATCTGCTGGGTGAAGGACGCCCGTTGCGGCTGGCGTTCCAGTCCGGCAGGCTGCATTCGATGATTTTGTGGGGGCCGCCGGGGGTGGGCAAGACCACGCTGGCGCGGCTAATGGCTTCCGCTTTCGATGCCGAGTTTATGCCGCTGTCCGCCGTGCTGTCCGGGGTGAAGGATATACGCGAGGCGATTGCCGAGGCGCAGCGGGTGTTGCAGCAAAATGGTCGTCACACCATCTTGTTTGTGGACGAGGTGCATCGTTTCAATAAGTCGCAGCAGGATGCATTTTTGCCGTTCGTGGAACAAGGTTTGGTGACTTTTATCGGTGCGACTACCGAGAATCCTTCTTTTGAAGTGAACAACGCGCTGTTGTCGCGCGCTCAGGTGTATGTGTTGCACGCCTTGTCGGAAGATGAATTGGGGCAATTGTTCGACCGCGCTTTGATAACGGCAGGTCGGGTTGTAACCCGACGTGGTGCGGAATTTTTGGAATTCACCACCGAAGCCCGTGAACGCATCATAGGCTATGCAGATGGTGATGCGCGTCGATTGCTCAATGTGCTGGAGCAATTGCAGACCGCCGCAGAAACAGCCGGTGTCGCCGCTATAGATAGTGCTTTTCTCGACAACACGCTGGCGCAAAACTTACGGCGCTTCGATAAAGGCGGTGAGGCGTTTTACGATCAGATCTCCGCGCTGCATAAATCGGTGCGCGGGTCGAACCCCGATGCCGCATTGTACTGGCTGGTGCGTATGCTGGACGGCGGTGCCGATGCCCGTTATCTGGCGCGGCGCATCGTGCGCATGGCGTGGGAAGATATCGGCCTTGCCGATCCCCGTGCGATTCAGTTGGCTAACGATGCCGCGCAGACTTACGAGAGATTGGGTTCTCCAGAGGGTGAGCTGGCGCTGGCACAGGCTGTTTTGTATCTGGCTTGCGCGCCGAAGTCGAATGCGGGCTATGTCGCGTATAATGCCGCCCGCGCGTTTGTCGCCAAGGATGGCTCACGGGAAGTGCCGCTGCATTTGCGCAACGCGCCGACCAAATTGATGAAGCAGCTCGACTACGGGCGTGACTATCGCTATGCGCATAATGAAGCGGGGGGCTATGCGGCGGGAGAGTGTTATCTGCCAGATGGCATGCCGCCGGTTAATTTTTATCAGCCCACCGATCGTGGGTTGGAAGGCAAGATTTCAGAGAAATTAGAACGCCTGCGTGAGTTGGATGCGGCGGCAAAAAAAGGATAAAGCATTATGTTGGATATACAGGTTTTACGCAGTGATTTGGACGGTGTAGCAAAGCGTTTGGCGACGCGAGGTTTTGTGCTGGACACAGTGCGCTTTGGCGAGCTGGAAGCGCAGCGCAAGACGATACAGATGCGCACTCAGGAGTTGCAGTCTAAGCGCAACAGTTCGTCTAAACTGATCGGTCAGGCTAAAGCCCGGGGCGAAGACACCACCGCGATTATGGCTGAAGTGGCACTGGTCGGCGAAGCGTTGAAGCAGATTGAAGTGCAACTTGTTGAATTGCAAGCGAAGTTGCAAGAGATGCTGGAAGGTTTGCCGAATATGCCGCACGAATCCGTGCCGGTGGGAAAATCGGAGGCAGACAATGTCGAAGTCCGTCAGTTTGGTACGGTGCCTGTGTTTGATTTCGAAGTGAAGGATCACGTTACGCTGGGAGAAAATCTGAAGGGTCTGGATTTCGAGACCGCTGCCAAGATTTCCGGTGCGCGATTCTCGGTCTTGAAAGGGGGGCTGGCCCGCTTGCACCGTGCGCTTGCGCAATTCATGCTTGATACGCATACCGACAGCCACGGCTACACCGAAGCCTATGTGCCTTATCTGGTGAATGCCGATTCGATGCGTGGCACCGGGCAGTTGCCGAAATTCGAGGAAGACTTGTTCCGTGTGCCGCGCCAGATGGGCGAGAGCGGTGAGCAGAGCTTCTATTTGATTCCGACCGCCGAAGTGCCGGTGACCAATATGGTGCGCGATGAAATCGTCCCGCTGGAACAACTGCCGTTGAAATATGTGGCGCACACGCCGTGTTTTCGTTCTGAAGCGGGTTCGGCCGGTCGCGATACGCGCGGCCTGATCCGCCAGCATCAGTTCGATAAGGTGGAGTTGGTGCAGATGGTGCATCCGGATGAGTCTTACGCCGCGCTTGAGCAATTGCTGGGGCACGCCGAAACCATTTTGCAGAAGTTGGGGTTGCATTACCGTGTCGTGCGTTTGTGTGCCGGCGATATCGGTTTCTCGTCAGCGACGACTTATGACATCGAGGTGTGGCTGCCGGCGCAAAATACCTATCGTGAAATTTCCTCATGCAGCAACTTCGAGGCGTTTCAGGCGCGCAGATTGCAGGCGCGTTTCAGAAATGCAGCCGGCAAGCCGGAATTGCTACACACCTTGAATGGTTCAGGACTCGCAGTCGGGCGCGCCTGGGTAGCTGTACTTGAAAACAATCAGCAGTCTGATGGCAGTATAGTCATTCCTGAAGTGTTGCGTCCCTATATGGGTGGGCTGGAAGTATTAAGAGCGGGCTGATTGTTTTAGCGTAGACAAAAGGCTGAGAAGGCTCGTAGGTTCTGTTGACGTTTCATCGTAGCCATAAAAGCACTGAGGCAAATGACAGCATCCCCATGTAATTAATGGCTTTTTTCTCATATCGAGTGGCGATTCTGCGGTAGTGCTTGAGCTTGCCGAACA
>Ga0208863_1001560_pt1 | contig 14003 bp, 11 predicted proteins | sample RifOxyD3_FD_184040 | JGI IMG/M metagenome (GOLD analysis project Ga0208863, IMG submission 184040) | Soil microbial communities from Rifle, Colorado - Rifle Oxygen_injection D3 (SPAdes) | ecosystem: Environmental > Terrestrial > Deep subsurface > Rock core/Sediment | place: Rifle, Colorado...
TGGCATAATTATTTATATCCTTCTTTGTTATTTTCTATTTGAAGGATATTATATTTTTTATGGATTGACTAATTCAAAAATGTCGAAGGTATTGTTATGTAGTATAATATTAATTAAGGGATAAAGAATGAGTAAGTATGTAGCTAAACCTGTATTATTGCCTCTAAAAGCGAATTATCTTGCCAGACAATTCTTAACTTTTAAACGGGCGAGAAGATATGCATTTACACAATTATCCAAAGGCTATACAAGTAATGAAGTAAGCAAAGAAATAGGGCTTAATTATTTTTTTTCTCCTGCTTATATATATCAGGTCATTCAATCTGCACAGGAACTTTTAAACCCACAAAATCCAAAAAGAGAATCATATCTTAATTATTTAAAATTTCGCATCAATCAATTACGTTTTATGCTTGAACTTTTAGTTGATACTAAACCTTTATGGCGAAATGAATTGTATAAAAAGGAATTTGACTGGCAACCACGCTCAATAGATGCAGTTATTGATTATCTGACGTATAGAATGAGTGAAGGAGTTACTAATTTTTCGGCTTTTGATATACAATCTTATGAGGAATTTTTTTCTTGTGTTGCTTATTTAAATTGGCTGGAGAGCGAATTATATTTATATCAAAAAGAAACTTCATCTTCTATAGATTGCTCCATACCTGAATATTTAAAAAAAGCCTTTAATCCCATTAAAATTTTTGCAGAAAATAAAAAAAATTGTTTTTATCTTTCTATTGGCTTATGCTTTCCGTCTGATAAAAAAATCACATATATTGAATATATCCCGTTAAAAATTATAAATGGTAAATCAAATTTTAAAAAGGAAAAATTTTTATTGTTTAATACAAATGTATCTCTTGTGAATGCAACTTATTGTGAGCTTATATGGTACAATGAAGAACTTTATTTATTATGGGAAACAGCAAGTAGAGTTGAAAAAGAAGAAAAGACTTTTAAAGTAAAAGAGGATGATAAGCTATGGCTTAAGATTACAGCAGCATCTTTAATATTAACATTTATTCCGTCTTTGACCGCATGGTCTGTTATGCCGGAAAATATTCATGAAGACGCTATAATTACTGATACACCGGTATCCAATGATAAAATTGATAACTCTTTTATTCTTGCCAATTTAAGTAAAACAGTAACAATATTCGATGCTCTTACCGGACAAATACTTGAAAATGTCCAGATTATAGGAGAGAATGATGAAATTTTGGGAACCACAGATAATGACGGAAAGGTCTTAATAACTCCAAATATGGAACTGGCAAGCTCATTAGTACTAAATAAAAATGGATACCAGCGAATGCTTTTAATAGGTGATGATTTTAAAAATTTAAATAAAATAGAACTGATTCCTCTCATGGAGTCAGGCACTGAATCAAGTCCCATGCCTACATTTGAACCATCTTCTTCATCTGGATTTCCTTTTTTGCCACCACCGGTAATTTTAAAATCTCCTGTTGTACCAATAAGCCCAACCCCGGCACAATCTCCTGTGGAACCGATAATATTACCGCCTGCTGCAAATAACATTATAAAAACTTCTGCCCCGACACAAACTCCTAAAAGTTCCAATATTAATCAAAATACAACAACTACAACTCCAAAGGCAACTTCTGCTTATGTGGTTAAAAAAGGAGATTCACTTTCTCTAATCGCTCAAAGAACACTTGGTAATTATAAATTATGGCAAGAAATATATGATTTAAACCGGAATATAATCAGTAATCCTGATTTGATTTACCCGGGGCAAAAAATAAAACTCCCTTCAGCCCGTAATGTATATCTTGTACAACGTGGAGATTGTTTATTTAAAATTGCAGGACAGCACTTAAATCATACTTCCCGATGGTACGAAATATATCAAATGAACAGAAGACAAATTCGAAATCCCAATATAATTTATCCCGGGCAAAAATTATTTATGCCGTCTATTTAACTAAAGTCAAGGTTGTCCGGTTTGTCTGGATGGTCAAGATTGTTAAATGGATTTTTAATTTTTGCAGGATAATTACCCGAATGAACACAAATAATATAAAATGTATATATTGAAAAGTCCATTATTCATGATAATAACAAATACAAAGAAAGGAATAAAACAATGCGAATGACAAAAATGCTCGCTCCGACAACAAGAGAAGTACCGGCAGAAGCAGAAATAATAAGTCATCAGCTTTTAATACGTAGCGGGTTTATCAGACGTTTATCCCCCGGTGTATATAATCATTTACCTTTAATGTGGAGGACAATCCGCAAAGTAGAAAATATTGTCAGGGAAGAAATGGACAAATCAGGAGCATTGGAGCTTCACATGCCCGTGCTACAACCTGCCGAACTATGGGAAGAATCAGGAAGACTTGCTAATTACGGCAAAGAACTTATGCGTATTAAAGACAGGCATGACAGGCTTAATGTCCTTGGTCCCACTCATGAAGAAATTATAACCACAATTGCAAAAAATGAAGTTCGTTCATACAGACAATTACCAATTAACCTTTACCAGATACAGGTTAAATTCAGAGATGAAATCCGCCCAAGATTCGGTTTGATGCGTGGCAGGGAATTTCCTATGAAAGATGCCTATAGCTTTCATTCCAGTGTGGAGTCATTGGAAGAAACTTATCAGGTTATGTGCGATACATATACCCGTATTTTTAAACGATGCGGTCTTGAGACATATATGGTTGAATCGGATGTAGGAGCAATAGGCGGAAGCAGTGCACACGAATTTATGGTTATTGTACAAACTTCAGCAGGTGAAAATGATGTTTTATTCTGTAATAAATGTAATTATGCCGCTAATTCCGAAAGGGCAGAATCAATTGCGCCTTTGATTTCCTCTAAAGATGAAGAACCACTCCAACGCCAAAAAGTCGAAACTCCGGCTATTAAAACAATCGAAGATTTATGTAAATTTTTAAATGTAAAAGCAGATAAGATTTTAAAATCTTTACTTTACAAAGCTGATGATAAATATGTAATGGTGGTTTTACCGGGTGATGCGGTCTTAAATGAAATAAAACTGAAAAATCATATCAATGCCTGTGAATTACGAATGGCACTGCCTGAAGAAATCAAAGAATTAACAGGAGCAGATGCGGGATTTGTCGGGGCATTTGATTTACAGGGGAAAATACCCATAATAGGCGACTTGACAATTAAAGATATGAAAAATTTTGTTCTTGGCTTAAATGAAATAGATTTTCATTATATTAATGCCAACTGGGAAAAAGATTATGAATTGCCTCCTTTAACCGATTTACGAACAAGCCAGCCAGGAGAAACATGTATTAAATGTAATGAGGGAGTATTAAAGCTCTCCAAAGGAATTGAAGTAGGCAATACCTTTAAACTAGGGACCAAATACAGTAAGGCAATGAATGCAAACTATACGGATGTTGACGGAAAAGATAAACCTTTTATAATGGGTTGTTACGGAATTGGTATTACCCGTATTGCTCAGGCGGCTGTTGAAAAATGTCATGATGCAGATGGTATTATATGGCCCGCACCTATTGCCCCGTATCTTGTAACAGTATTTCCGGCAAATATGAGTGACCCCAAACAAAGCGAAGTCGCTGAAAATATTTATAAAGAACTGTTAGATTCAGGTATAGAGGTCATGTTTGACGACAGGGAAGAAAGAGCAGGAGTTAAATTCAAAGATGCGGATTTAATAGGATTTCCGCTAAGAATTACTGCTGGTAAGGCATTGGCTCAGGGGTTGGTTGAAATCAAGGAACGGGCAACCGGCACTAAAACAGAAGTTAAAATTGAAGAAGTAAAAGAGTGGGTGTTACAGTTTCTTAAAAAAAATATAATTTTGTAGTTTTAAATATTTTGCCCCGGAATGGCAACCTTAATTTAATAGTTTAGATAATTTTTCCGGGATTCATAATATTTTTCGGGTCTAATTCTTTTTTAACAGCTTTTATCATATTTAAACCCATTACTCCGACTTCATCCTTCATCCATAAAGCATGGTCTTTGCCTATTCCATGATGATGGCTTAAAGCTCCTCCATTCTGGGAGATACAATCCGTGGCTGCTTTTTTTACTGCCATCCACTGCTCTAATTCCTGACCTTTAACTTGTTTGCCAAGGAATGTTAAGTATAAGGAAGCTCCCCCTTTATATACATGAGAAATATGACAATAAACAAGCCCTTTTACTCCTGTATCGGAAATCGCCCTTGAAATAGCATCTTTTAATTTATAATAAAGATTGTTGATATTGTTCCAGGTAGTTGCTGTTTCAAGCGTATCTATCATTAGGCTTTTATCTAAAAGCACATCTCTTAAATAGGGTAATTCAAACCTGCTCTTATACCATTCTGCACCTGCCTTTAGTCCTAAATCAAATCCGCCGTATTCTTTACATATATTTAATGCTTTGGCCAGTTCATATTTTACATCTGTTTTATATCCTTCAAATCCGATGATAAGCATACAACCGGTAGAAAAAGAATAACCTTTTTGAGTTAAATACCATTTCCCGAATTTTTCAGTTAAAGCACTTAACATAGAATCACCTTTTGATTTTAATTTAAAAGAGGCAAGTGTTTCATCAATGTCTGACAATCGTAACGTACAGGGAGTAATATCCGATTGTAAAATGTGTCGAATGGCTTCTACACCAATCTCGTAATCTTTAAAATATATTCCCCTGTAATCTCTAAGCTCAGGTAAAGGATGAATTTTAAGAACTGCGGATGTGATTACACCCAGTATACCTTCCGAGCCCATGATTATTTGTTTTAAATCCGGACCGGTTGCACCTGCCGGGACTTTTTTCAGTTTTATTTCTCCTGTTGGAGAAATCATTTTTAAACTGATTACCATATCTTCTATTTTTCCGAATTTAGAAGATTGCTGCCCCGCAGACCTTGTTGCTATCCAGCCGCCAAGAGTCGAAAATTCAAATGATTGGGGGAAATGGTAAAGAGTAAAACCCTGTGCATTAAGTTTATCCTCAAGAGCAGGACCATAAATACCTGTCATTAGTTCTGCCGTAAGAGACTGCTGGTCAATTTCTATCAATTCATCCATTTTGGTCATATCAAGGCTTATTACTTCTCTGTCCCACGGAGATTCCACACCTCCGACAACACCTGTACCTCCGCCAAAAGGAATAACAATAATTTCATTTTCATGTGCAAGTTGTAAAATCTCGCTTATCTGTTTTTCATCCTGAGGATATATAACGATATCAGGCGGGTGTGTCACATCTCCTTTTCTGACTCTGATTAAATCAGGATAGCTTTTCCCATAGGAATGAATCAGCCGTTCAAAATCATCTGTGAATACATTAATAGTTCCTGTGATTTTTTTTATTTTTTCCAGTATGCTGATCTGTATTTTACAGGCAGGTAATCCGATAGAATTAAGTTCTACTCTCGCATCGGTTTCATCACCGGTTAAATCAAGTTCTTTATTTAAATAAGGTAAAAAACTATGACGGTTTTCAAGTGAAAAAGTTTTATTTTCTTCACCCCAACCCCACCATTTGCATCTCATTTCTTTATGCTTTGGATCCTGACCTTGGTTCCTCCGGTCGTCCTTCAACCTCCTCAATTGCTCTTACTGCTGCTTCTGCCGCAACGACTATGTCTTTTTCTTCTCCGCCTAAATATACCCTTCCAAAGGCTCCGGCAGCTCTGATGGAAACAATGTTTATTTCTGCTGCTTTTTCTGCTTCATTGGCAGCTAAAGTCGCATAACCGGCAGGATATGTCTCTAATATAAACAAACTCTGTTTGGGAATAAGCATCATACCTTTGCGATTTACTCTATTAATAAGCATTGTCTGATGGTCATCAACTAATCGTATAATCTGATTGGCAACAACTTTTGGTTTTATTCTGTCATTCTCTTTTGCGCCAAGAAAATCCAAAATCGCCTGACCTGCCTGTCTTACATCAGCCTGTGAATCCGAATGCAGTTCAAGCATACCGTATTGTCTTTCCACAATTAATTCTGCCGGTGTAACTTTTGTTGATTTTAAGGCAATATCCATGAGTCTGTTAATCTCCATGCCAGGAGCAATTTCAAGATATAAGGCTGCCTGCCCGACTATTGGCAGGTATCCTTGAGCCACACTTGCAGAATAAGCGGCGAATTGTGGTTGTAAACTGTCTAAAAATACATAAGTGCGTAATTGGATTTTTTCCATTATGTTCTACCTTTCATAATATTGTTTAGCTTGGATTTTTATTATACCTTTTTTCAAAATTTGTGGCAAGAACTATTTACTTTATAATTTAAATACGCTAAAATAAATATAGAAAATTTAGAGTTTTGGACTTTTTCCATAACTCGATTTTTAGCCATAATTTTAGTAAAGGTGAAAAATGAGCTAAAAAATATGTTTAAAGTAATTAAGTCAACAGGTTTGATTCTTTTAACGATTTTATTAATTGGTTGTCCCACGGTACCGGTTACTTCTATTTTTACAGTAATTCTTGAAAGAACGGATATAAAAATATGGGATAAAGTAACCGCTCAGGTTATAGCCCCCAATCCATACAACCATCAATATGAATATCGTTTCTGGGCAGAGAGGGGAAAGGTTATTTCAGACAATATCAGTAACCCTTATGGTGTATATTATTCTCCATTTACCGGAGGTAAAGATACTATTAAAGTAACAGTATTTGACCGTAATGATAATACCAATTTAACACCAATCACCTATCCTGTAACAGTTAATGGAGATAGTATGGTTTATATAGACCTTGGGACAACTAGTTCAACATTAGCTGACAACACCAATGGTCTGATTAAAATTGCTTCTTTACGGGGTCTTTCACAAACCAAAGATGTTGCTTATGGCAGGGAACCAAGCATATCTCCCGATGGTAAATATATTGCTTATACATATTTCCCCGGAGATGGGTCCAGTCAGATTTATATTAAAGATCCTGCGGGTAATGAAGTTAATTTAACAAATCACCGTTCATTTAATATGGAACCCTGCTGGTCGCCAATAGGTGCAGACGGACAGCTTTATTTAGCTTTTTCTTCAGACAGGATAAGTACAGGAGCAGGGCAAACCGGCGGTGAACACGGTGAATTTTACCATATATGGCAAATGAATGTAAATGGTTCTGATTTAAGACAGGTAACCAATACCGCAGGTAATGACAGAGAACCGACATGGGCTCCTGACGGACGTAGTATTGTTTATAGTTCTGATTATTATCAAAACAAGGCTAATAATTTCCGCAACTTATATAAAATTGATATTACTACCCGGCAATTAAACGCTCTTACTAATGAAACTGTTGCCCAAAAAGGGTGTTATCAACCGGCATTTTCACCTGACGGGCAAAAATTGACATATATGCGTAAATATATATGGAGACAACTTCAGCAGGAAGTTAATATGCAAAAAATCTGGCTTATTGATTTTAATCAGGCAAATGCTGGTTTTGGCAGAATTGCCACACGACAGACAGATGCTACAACAATGGAATCTTCTCCAAGCTGGACAGTTGATAATAGAAATATTACTTATGTTAAAAACAGAGGCACGGAATATTCTGTTGTTTCGATTCCGTTTGACAGTATCCCAATAAATAACAATCAGGGTTCTATAATTGACCCCATACTTGAAGGCGGCTTAATGAATGCAATAGAGGCACAATGGGCAAGACAATCCATGACGTTTGGCAGTGGTTATTCCGGTTATCCGGGTTATGGTAGTGGTGTTACCCCTAATTATCCGTATCCGGGTGCGACCTATAACCCTTATCCATACCCGGGTGCAACTTATAACCCATATCCGACTCCAACGTATTAATTTTGATTTCGCCTTAATTTTTATACTTTTAAAAATTCCAAAGAACAATTGTTTGGTTTTATGTTAAAATATATATAGATTATTTAAATTTTAAGAGAAAGGAATAAAATAGATGCCTGCTATTATAGATAGTTATTCGTGTGATAACTCACCGGGTTGTGGTGCAAGACGTATTTGCAAAAAAATGGCTATAAAATTTGACAGAGCCACTCAAAAAATGAAAATAGATTTTAGCTTATGCGGTGATTGTAAAGGTCTTTGCGTAAGAGGGTGTGACCGTATGGCAATTAAATTTGCACCTAAAGGAGAAATGTTTGATTCATTAATGGCAAAATATTCCTCTATTGATATAGCTTCAGGGGCATAATTTAATTAATAATATATGAAATACAAATTACAAATTACGAATTACATAATTTTTATTTTGTTTTTAATTGTTAATTTATTTATAAATTCAATAGTTCTGGCAACTCCGTTAACCGATTCAGAACCTCTGGCAAAACCGCCTCAACTGTCAACAAAATGGGAGAATATCGGTCTTGATATAAATTTAGGCGGGACTTACTTAAGTGGCAATGTAAACTTTATAAATTTAAACAGTAAACTTTTATTTAATGCCAATTACCTTGAACACTCGATTTTTGTCGATACTGGCAATATGTTTAATTATTCCGATGATAAAATTATTTTAAATAAAATTAATGCTTCTCTTCTTTATGCTTATAGTTTTCATGAAAATTTAAATTTTTATTTTTCCAGCACCCATGCTTATAACCAATTTTCAAAACTAGATTACAGATTGTCAAATGGAGTTGGAATTTGTGTACATAAATTTCTTGAACCGGCTTTCAGTATGTTTTTAGTAAGTGCCGGGGTAAATCTTGAACATGAATGGTTTCAGCAGAATATAAAAAATCAGGCATGGGCTATTGCTTTACGCTCAACTTTTGATCTTCCGGTTACTGAATATGTTAATTTAGGTTCGGATTTCATTTATACTCCAAGATTACATGATTTTGGAGATTTTAGGATTTATGAGGAAGCTTATCTGAAATTTAAAATAACAGACAATCTATTATCATTTAAACTTTCTCTTACAGATGAATATAATTCTCGACCACAACCAGAAGTGAAAAATAATGATTTTGGCATTTTGGGTTCTTTAATTTTTCATTTTGGAAATTAAGCAGAATTTTCCCTTGATGTTTTCACAATAATTGCCAGCAAAAACCAGAAAAGTATCTGAACCTGCGGACGGTAAAAAACAGTATCAACCATCCCATGCAGCATTAAACCTAATATTCCGGCAAAGCAACCTGCATTTAATATTTTCACAAAATTTTCTTTTAAATTCATATTTTTAACAGCTTGCTTTAAATAAGAGAGTACAAGCCACAAAAATATTATTATTCCGAATATTCCAAATTCAACCATAACTTCCAAAAATATATTATATGCAGCCAGTGCATCAAATCCTGACGCCATATAAAGCGGATAAATTTGTTTAAAAACAGCAGTCCCGGGACCTATGCCAATTGACCAGTAATCTTTTATCATAGTAATAACAGCAGTCCAGACGTTCAATCTGAATGAATTCGATGAATGACCTCTAAAAGCCAGAAAAGAACTTAATCTTTCCTGTAATGCCGGAGATTTATAGAATATAAAAATGATAAGTCCAATGCCAATAATCGTGACTGTAAAAAATATAATCTTATAATATGGAATTTTTTTTATTTTTTCCTTATAAACAAACAACAAACATAGAGCAAAAATAAAAAGTAATCCGAAACATCCTATCCATCCACCCCGGCTGTAAGTATAATAAAGACACGCAATTTGAACATATAAAACAGGTATAAAGATTAATTTCAACCATCCCTTTACAGTTATTGCAAAAACGGATGAAAGAGCCAGTGGTACGATAAGATAACCTGCCAATAAATTTGGATTTTTTAATGTGGAATAAACTCTTATAAGCTTTGTGAGGGCATCAGGGTCATCCCAGAGAGCCAATGGAGGGACTTTCATGTAAAATTGCCAGATTCCATAAATTGAAACTATTACTGAACTTATAATTAAACTAATTCCCATCCATTTTAAACTTTTGATATCTCTGATATTAGAAATAAATACAATATAAGAAAATAAAAAAATTATCATTTTTGCAAAACCTTTTAAAGCAGGTATGAAATAAGGAGAAAATCCAACTGCTATAATAGCTATAGCCATATATAACATGACAGGAATATATAAATAAAAGACTAAAGGAGGCTCGGATTCTGAAGTATCAGATAATTCCCGCTGAGGCGTGAAATAAAAAATAAAAGTTGTAAATACAGCCAGTAATACTAAAACCGCATTAATGGAAGTTGATACAAATGGAGATAAAAATATTAATAAACAGGCAAAAAATAAGGATATTCCTTTTATATGATTAATAAAAAAACTGTTTTTTATTAATTCGGAAAAGTTGTTTTTTAAAAATTGTTGTAATATAATCCTTAATTTATTAGGGTAACTGTTTATTATTATTTCTTTTATTAACAGGTGTTGATTCATTTTAATATTATAATACAAAATCAAATGCTTGGTATCAGGTGTTGGAGAATGAAAATGTTTTTACGGTAAGATTTTACTTGTTTTTCAGCTTAACAGGCTTTTTTCACACTCTTCCTTAATTTCGTGATTGGGGTTAATTTAAATTTTTAATTAAACAGGAGCTGAATCACTAATTTGAAATGGTATTCATTTTTATATATTCTTTGCTATTATTATTATAGCATATTTAATGTTGATTTTAAAAGAAAACATTTTAGCTATTAATCCGTTCTCCCTTTGGGAGAGGATGTTAGGATGAGGGGCAATTAAGTTTAGGGAGGAAAATAATGCGAGTTTATAACACACTTAGCAGGCAACTTGAAGAATTTATACCGTTAAATCCGCCTGTTGTAACAATGTATACCTGTGGGGTAACAGTTTATGACAGATGTCATCTTGGTCATGCAAGAGCATATATTACATGGGATATGGTAAAGCGTTATCTGGAATATAAAGGCTATCATGTTAAACACATTCAAAATTTTACTGATATTGATGATAAAATCATTAAAAGAGCGAATGAATTAAATAAAGACTCAGATGAAGTTGCAAGGGCTAATATTGCGTCATATTTTGAAGATATGGGGAAATTAGGCTTAAAATCGGCTACTGTTTATCCCAAAGCAACAGAGCATATTCCCTATATGATTAACCATGTACAGGGACTTATAGATAAAGGAATGGCTTATGTTACAGGAGAAGGTAACGTGTATTTTGATGTCGAAAAATTTTCCGGTTATGGTAAATTATCGGGCCGTTCCTTAGATGAAATAGAGAATGAAGCAAGGGTTAATGCGGCTGAAGATAAAAGACATGTTCTGGATTTTGCCTTATGGAAAGCATCCAAACCCGGAGAACCGGAATGGAATAGTCCTTTTTCCAAAGGCAGACCAGGCTGGCATATAGAATGCAGTGTTATGTCAAGACGCCATCTTGGAGATACGATTGATATTCATACAGGTGGTATGGATTTAATTTTTCCTCATCATGAAAATGAGATTGCACAGTCAGAAGGTTTAACAGGTAAACAGTTTGTCCGTTACTGGTTACACAACGGCTTTGTTGTCACAGGTTCAGGTTCTGATAAAATGGCGAAATCTCTTGGTAATTTTGTGACAATAAAAGAATTATTAAAAGATTATGAACCCGATACAATAAGATTTTTTATCCTTCAAAAGCACTATCGCTCACCTGTTGAATTTTCCAAAGAAGCATTACTGGCGGCACATAATGGTTTAACACGGTTAAAAAATTCATTAAAGAGTAGTTTGGAATTGGCAATGAATCCGAATGCCGGTGATGAAGATGTAGAAAAGTTAGATGAATTTATAATTTCATTTGCTAAACTTTTTGAACAATATATGGATGAAGACTTTGATACACCAAGAGCAATGGGGGCTTTATTCGATTTTGCAAGACAGATAAATTCTCTTGGATTAAGGGCACAAACAGGAGTATTCAGGGCTGTTGAAAAGTGTTATGAACTTGCCGGGGTGTTGGGGCTTAACCTTAGAGGACAGAAAACGTCAGATGATACCAACCTTGTTGATAAAGTAATGGATATTCTGCTTGATATGAGACAGGATGCAAGACAAAATAAAGACTGGGCAAAAGCGGATTTAATACGTAATAAATTAACTGCAATCGGTATTACCATTAAAGATAAATCTGATAAAACAGAATGGGAATTAAATGCAAAAGAAAGTTAGAGGAACTTAAGGGAGAGGGTGAGTTAGAAGGATAGGACAAAAGAAAGAAAGGTTAATACGTCTCATTCAATATCCTGTTTAATATGGATTCCACCCGTTTAATTTTTGCAGACACAGCTGAAGTTTTAGGTAAATTCTGTAAATAGTCAAGGCTTAATTTGTATTCTTTTATTGCAGCAGCAGTATTGCCCATATTTTTATATATCACACCTAAATTAAAATGAGCATCCGGGTCAGCCGGTCTGAGTTCTATCGCTCTTTTAAGATGAAAATAAGCAGAATCATAATCACCTTTTTTATTATAAACAATGCTTAAATTTATCATTGTATCAGTATTATTAGCATCTACTTTTAAAGATTCCAAATAATGCGTGGCAGCTAAGTCAAGCTTCCCTGCATTCGTATAAAGATTCCCGGCATTATAATGTGCAGCAGCATGGTACGGATTTATTTCAATGGTTTTTAAAAAATGTTCCAATCCCTTTTTCTTGTTTTTTAATTCAACATAAGCATTCCCAAGAGCAAAATGAATACTGGCATCATCAGGTGTAATTTCCAGGGCTGTTTTTAGTTCTGAAACAGCAGAACTAAATTTACCTGTTTGTAAATATAACTGCCCCAAATTAAAATGTGCCCGTTCATTTGCCGGAGATTTTCTTATTAATTCTTTCCATTCGTTAATGGCAACATCATATTGTTTTTGGTCCGTATAAAAGAGGGCTTTTTTTTCTAACATTTGTAAATCTTTTAAAATAGGTTTTTCCTGTGTAGGTATATCAGGCTTTATTTTATTATTAGAAAAAAAATAAGGGTATACATATCTGGATATTAAGGGACTTCCTAAAATGACACCTGTTATAATGCCTGTTCCGAGTAAGCAATATAAAATATTTCTTAACCATACCCGTGTGTTGCCCTTACTATCTGTTTTTTTATTCTCCAAAGAATAAAGAGCTCCGCATAATGGGCATGTCGCAGAAAATAATTGAGATGTTTTACCACAGTTGGAACAGTGTTTTGCCGGAGGTTTTTGATTTTGTTTTAAAACCCATTCGCTATAATGAAGTTTAGTTGTGGTTTTTCCTTTACTTGATGTTGAAAAATTCTGGTCTGTCCGTGCACGTGTGAATTTATATCCACATTTGCTACATTTGGCATATTTTATGCTTTCTTCTGATTTCACCCTGTTTTTTGCTTCGCATGCGGGACAAATAATGATTATTTGGTCTAATGGCTGAGTTCCCCTGGCTTTTAATACCTCACCGCTTTTTAACGCCCTAAAACGGTCGTATTCATAGCGTTTGGCAGGGTCACATAAAATATTGTATGCTTCATTTAAAAGTTTGGATTTTTCTTCTGAGCCTCCCAAATCAGGATGTTCTTTAAGCTCAAGCATAATAGTGCGATATGCTTTTTTAATTATGCTTATATTTGCAGTCGGATGCACCTGCAATAATTCATAATAATCTATGTAATCATCATATTTTGGCATATAGACCCTGACAACAAGCTTTAAATGGTCAATACTCCATATTTATTATACTATATTTTTGGGTCATTGTTGCTTCTGCGGCGAACGTTTTGGGATTTTTCCCTTAAATAATTGTTCGGGAGGAGCCAGTTGCTTTTTAAAAAGTTTTTCAGGAGGAGTTAGAGTAACAGAAGAAGTTTTGGAATTTAAATCCATATTTTTTAAGGTCTTGGGCACTTGTTTGAAATTTTTTTTCATTTTTTCTCTCCCTTCAAATTTAAATGCGTATGCCATACGTCTCTACTATTAAATTATTTCGGGTGGCTGAATTTATCGCCGGGTAAAGTTCCATTCATTAGCTCCGACCCGTTAAGCCAACCATCGCCATCACTGTCAATGTATTCGAT
>Ga0208863_1001561_pt1 | contig 13996 bp, 13 predicted proteins | sample RifOxyD3_FD_184040 | JGI IMG/M metagenome (GOLD analysis project Ga0208863, IMG submission 184040) | Soil microbial communities from Rifle, Colorado - Rifle Oxygen_injection D3 (SPAdes) | ecosystem: Environmental > Terrestrial > Deep subsurface > Rock core/Sediment | place: Rifle, Colorado...
AGTGGCGGCTTCCTCCAGCATGGAGAAAACCATCTCAAGATCGGTCTTGTCGCCTTGCCGGTTTTTCCGCTCCTGCCCAACCCTCGCCAACCAACGCTTGAAAATTTCCGCCTTAGGCGAAGAAACAGACTGAACAAGCCGAAAAACTCCTTCCAGAGTAGCGACCTCCTCCTGACGTTTTCGACCGTCCTGGTCTTCCATTGCCAACCACCGACAAAGTTCCGACAGATCAACGCCGCAAGCAGCCAACTCTTGTTGTTTCAGGCAACGCCAGGCATCGCGCGGATTAACGCTGTCGGTCAGGGCCGCCACCACATCGACAACAGCAAAATACCACTCGCCATCATGCAAGGCGCGCCGAATTTGCCTGTCATCAAAAACCACAGGGATTATCGCCATGTCCATTCCTTTCTGCATCATGCCTCTGTTTCCTGCTCCACCTTCTTCTGCCCACGCCCCAACTGTTTAGCAATCTTCTCCGGCACGGGCAGGTCTTCCGGCATGGTGCCGCCCAGCTCTTTGATAGTCTGACGAACCTTGGCCCCAACCTCAAAATGAGTCTGATTGGCATTGTCCTTATCTTTTACTTTTTCCCTACGCAGTTTTTCCTCAGCCTGAGTAGCGCGGAAGAGATTGGCAGCCAGTTCGGTACTCCCCATATGGTCAAGTATCTTCTGACTTTTCTCCAGACTTTTGCGCCGGTGAATACCCTGGGCATCCAGTCCACCGTAGAGCCCCTTGTAGCCATGGTTCTGGAAAATCGCAAAGTCGAGATTTGTCTCCACGCCCGCCCGCTGTGCGGTTTCCACCAGTTGCTTGTTATGTTCCTTCAACTCATGGCGAAGAAGAAGCCGCTTTTCATCTTCCTGGAGAAGCTGAAAGGCCTCATTGTCGGCCAGTTCCTGTCGGCGGGTCTGTAGAGCAAAATAGGTCTGGCCGTTGGCAATAACAGGCTTGGTAGAGTCACCATTCTGCACGACGAGGTAACAGGCATAGCGAGAAAGTTCAAAATCCTCAACCTCTCGCTCAGCTCCTGAACCGATCTGAACCATTTTCACCACTTGGGAAAAATGGTTCTCCGCTGACTGAGCTGAATTTTCACATGCCGTGACTGCCTTGCCGATAACCCGCTTGAATTTATCCCAACTGCTATAGTCAAGAACACCTTGCAAATCACGGGCATACCAGAACTCCATTCCGTCATCGTTGACCTGTTTCAACTGTTCAAAAGTCTGATGATGTGCCTTTTCGATCTCTTTCCCACGCATGGCTCTTACCCTCCACTCATACTATTTTCTGTGAATCAAACAGACAAATACTATTTGCCTGTTACCTCCAGTCTCGGAACTGTTAGCGCGGGACAGAAAGCAGGGCATCCCGGATTAAATAATTTCGGCTGACGAAAGCCAAGCACCGGAATCGATTTTTCGTCCACATCCCAAGCTTGTCCCGCAATTGATACAGCCGTTCCTAGCCCACCGCCTTTCATGCCGGTAGTGTGACACTCTCCACCATTTATCATGTCAATCCAGCCATTGCCGCCACTGGTTTTGGCTGACAACTGTTATCCCAAAGAGACCACAAACCCGCATCGTATGACCGGTGCCACCCTTCATGGGCTCAACGGCATTGACAAAAAACAGCCCCGCATCTGCCGGAGCCAGCCCCTGCTCAGATGAGCCGATCACTTTTACGGTATCACGCATGAGGTAACGGGCCTTCGCCGCCAAGGACGGTATCCGCCTCCGGTTGTTCATCATGGCCGTGCAACCAGGGGAGGCTGAAATGGCTGCTTGGACTGCCTGTTCTTCAACAGCTTCCGACATTTCGGTCATGGCACAGAAGAATGTTCCTGGGGCGATATTTTTCTTTTTGTGTCCAGCATATGGTAGCACATACTGGAGTCGTGTCGGATCAACTTGCGCGATTCCTTCGGCAAAGGCAGCATCTGTGCCATCGGCGTTACCGGTTCTGAAAACAGCCTGCGGGAAGGTCCTGGCCAGCCAGACGCCACAGGCAACGACCATGGGCCGATCCGCTTCCGGCAGGGCGCGAATGCCTTCTACCAGAATGACAGGATGTTCTTTTTCGTTCATAGACTGGATAAAGTCAGAAGAAGGCATGGGCTTGTTTTCCTTATTGATATTTTCAAGAAATTCCAGAACAACCGTATTGCGCCAGGCAGATTTCAGCAAGCAACAAAGGGCTTGCCCGTTGTTTTTCAGTATCTGTCAGGCCAGAGATTTCTCCCACCATGTGCAGAACATACCACCTCCACTGGGACAAATAGCGTCCTACTTGAAAAAAAATTCACAGGCAACCTTCAACGCCCCACTTGTTCATGCACATTTTCAGATGCAATACCAGACAAATTTGTTACAATGTCCCGCGTATTACCAAACAACACACACCAAACCGTAAGAAACCTCTGGGAGAGTCCATGTCTGAAACCAATCGAGAACTCATAGATCTGGCCACACTATACGAAATAACCCGGGCCCTGGCCTCATCTGATGACCTGCGCAAATGCCTGGAAGAAAGTCTCACCGTGCTGGCCGAACGAACCAACCTGGGCAACGGGGCAGTGACCATCGCCAACCCGCTCACCGGCCAGATCGAAACCGAGGTAGCTCCCGGAATGACTGCCGAAGCCAGGAAACGTGGGATCTACAAATTCGGCGAAGGCATCACTGGCCGAGTAGTAGCCAGCGGCTCTCCTATAGTCGTGCCCCAGATCAGCCAGGAACCGCTTTTCCTGAACAAGACCAAGGCCAGAGCCGAAAAAAATCAGGAAACCCTCTCCTTTCTCTGCGTGCCCATCAAACACGGGGCCACCACCATCGGCGCCCTGAGCGTGGACCGCAACTATCATCAAGGTCTCGACTTTGAAAAAGACCTCCAGTTTCTCACCGTTCTCTCCGGCCTCATCGCCCAGACCGTGGTCCGCATCCAAGCAGTAAATCAGGAACGGGAGCGCCTGGAACAGGAAAACACCCAGTTGCGCCGCGAGCTTTCGGAAAAATACCGGGTAGCCAGCATCGTCAGCAATTCAAACCGGATGCAGGAGGTGTTCGAGATGATCCACCGGGTGGCGGACTCCAACGCCACCATCCTGTTGCGCGGGGAATCAGGCACCGGCAAGACCATGGTCGCAAAGGCTGTCCACCACAACAGCAAGCGCGCCAAGGCGCCGTTCGTGGTGGTCAACTGCTCGGCCCTGCCGGAAACCCTGTTGGAAAGCGAGCTGTTCGGCCACGAAAAAGGGGCCTTCACCGGAGCGCAGAATGCCAAGAAGGGCCGCTTCGAGTTGGCCGAGGGCGGCACCCTGTTCCTTGACGAAATCGGCGAGTTGAGCCAGGCCGTGCAGATCAAACTGCTCAACGTGGTTCAAGACCGCGAATTCCAGCGTCTGGGCGGCATCGCCCCCCTTAAATGCAACGTCCGCCTGATCACCGCCACCAACAAGGACCTGGAAAAGGCGGTCGAAGATGGCTCTTTCCGGGAAGACCTCTACTACCGTCTCAACGTCTTCCCCATCTACCTCCCCCCCCTGCGGGAACGGCGGACCGACATCATGCTTCTGGCCGATTTCTTCCTCCAGAAATACAACGAAGAAAACAGCAAGCAGATCCGCCGCATCTCTACCCCTGCCATCGACCTGCTGGTCCAGTATCACTGGCCGGGCAATGTACGAGAACTGCAAAACTGCATCGAGAGGGCAGTACTGATCTGCGACGAGGATTCGATCAAAAGCTATCACCTGCCGCCATCGTTGCAAACTTCGGAATCGGTGAGCGAACGCAATCCCTTGTCCTTTGCCGCAGCGGTGGATAATTTCGAGCGAGAACTGATCATCGACAGCTTGAAAAAGAGCCAGGGCAATCAAACCAAAGCCGCGCAGCTCCTGGACACCAGCCTCAGGATCATTAACTACAAGATCGCCAAGCTCAACATCAGCTCACGCCAATTCAAACTCAGCAAGTCTTAGGCAAAAAGATGACCGTTCTCCTGCATCTCTGCTGCGGCCCCTGCGCCATCATGCCGCTCACGGCCTTGCGCGCCCAAGGACTTACCGTGCGGGGCTATTTCCATAATCCCAACATCCATCCCTTCCGGGAGTTTCGTCAACGCCTCGCCACGGTAGAAGATCTGGCACAGCGGATGGCCCTGACCGTGGAATATGAACGAGAATATGGACTCAAGGAATACCTGCGCCAGGTGGTATTCCACGAGGATAAACGCTGCCCCCTCTGCTATCGGATGCGCCTTGAGGCGACAGCAAAAAAGGCTTTGGAGATCGGGGCGGAGGCCTTCAGCACCACCCTGCTCTACAGTCGTTACCAAGGCCACGAAACCATTCGGGCCTTGGGCGAAGAGCTGGCGACACAATTCGGGGTACCGTTTCACTACGAGGATTTTCGGGTAGGCTGGCAGGAAGGGATCGAGGCAAGCCGTGAGATGGAGCTCTATCGGCAGCCTTACTGCGGTTGCATTTATAGCGAACAGGAACGTTACGACAAAAAAATTCGGCAGGGCAAAAAGCTAAGACCATAAACAACGATGGGCCTTTCTCGCAAAGCGGGAAGGCCCATCAGGACAAAAACTGTGCGCCAGGCGCCTGCTAAGCCGTTGTAACAAAATAAGGTCGCCACACAGATAACCTCAACGGCATACAGCTGAGTTGAGCAGCTTGTCTGCTCAAACGAAACTTATACCCTCTGGGTGCAAAGAGCCGTAAACAAAACGGTCGCGTAGACAGAGAGGATTCGTAACGGCTCCTAATTAGGAGGCCCAGCAGACCCGGCCGGTCGGTCTGACATGATGCCAAAGGCGGAGACAAAGGAATCCCAATCAGGCAGGGAGACAGTAGGCACAAACCGCCGCCAGGTTTTTTCAATTCCCTGGCCGGACTGCAACTTGGACAACAAATCCGTAGCCTGAGGCTTGACACTGGCCGTGGGGTAGGTAGCAAGCAGATACTCAAGCCGCCTCTGCGCCTGTTTATCCTCATCGGTGCGCAGATAAAAGGTAGCGACGAAAAACTCGTGTTGGGCCAGGAAATCCCGAGCCGCTTCCCACCGAGCCGAGGCCTCAACAAAATAGGGCGATCTTGGATAAGCGCGGTTCAATCTCTCAAACGCATGGACTGCATTCTGGGCGCTGCCAGGATCACGGTCATGAGTGCCGATCTGCCGATAATAACACATGGCGATCTGGAACAAAACGTAGGGGACAGCCTCATTGGTTGGATGATTTACCTCAAATTCTTCATACAAAGTTCTGGCTTCACCAAATTTATCCATATAATAATTGGCATCAGCTGCTTTCAACTCGGCCAGCAACGACACCTCACTAAAAGGGAATCGGTCTTTTATCTCCGCAAAACTCTTCAGGGAAGCACTGTATTTACCACGGTTAAAGTCGTCCATTCCCTTCATGGCCAGAGCTTCTGGCGTTTCCGACCCAGAACCTTTACCAAAACCAACCCAATCCAGCATGGTATCGAGAGTCGCACACCCACTAAGCCCGGTGGCGGCGGTCATCATGACCAGAGTCAGGACACAGGTTCGAAAAAGCCGACAATTATATTGCAAAAAAGTCATGTCCCACTCATCCATGTCAAGCAAAAGAGAAAAAAACCAAAGCCTACAGAGCCTTTTCGATCATGGCCTTAAGCTGCTGTTTACCCAACGCGCCGGTCGCCTGATCAACAACCTCCCCACCCTTGAAAAGAATCAACGTGGGGATAGACCTGATCCCGTATTTACCAGGGGTGACGGGGTTATCATCAACATTCATCTTGCCAAACTTAACCTGGCCGGCAAATTCGGCAGCCAATTCGTCGATAACCGGGCCAATCGCTTTGCATGGCCCGCACCAGGGTGCCCAAAAATCCAAAAGAAAAGGAACCTCGGACTGTAATGCCTGAGCGCCGAAATTATCATCGGAAATCTGGATAACTTTATCACTTGCCATAATTTTCTCCTTGTATTTCGTGTGGATAATTGCACTCAAGACATATTCACTTCATCTTACAAAGGGAACCCTGCGCTGACAAGGAAAATTTTCTCCCTTTAAATACATATCCCATGGCCCCATATCTCCCTGTTTCCTTTTTACAAAATAATGGTTATGCTAACTTAAATTTTGCTGATTACCAAAAAGAAAATCATCCAACCACGTATCCCGGATCCCCCTTCCCATGCAACCTGAGATAAAATCCCCTTTTCAGCAATCGCTCTACAACCCAGAGCAATTCACCATCACTCTCGAGTTGGTACCAAGCCGGGGCGGGCACAACCGAGAACACGAGCATACCTTGGCACTGGCTGAAAAACTGGCGCACGACCCGCGTATCCAGGCGGTAAGCATCACCGAAAACGCTGGTGGTCATGCCGCCTTATCCCCGGAGGTACTAGGACGCGAGATTCAGAAACTGGGGCTTGATGTCATTGTCCATTTTTCCAGCAAGGACAAGAACCGCAACCAGATGGAAAGCCTGCTCTTTGCCTGGGATCGGCGTGGTATTCGCGATCTGCTGGTAATTACCGGCGATTATCCTCAGGAAGGTTACCAAGGCTTTGCCAAACCGGTTTTTGATCTTGGCTCAGTGCATGTATTGGACCTTATCTCCCGGATGAACAGGGGTAATTACGGCCCGAATCAGGGCCGGGGCGCTATCAGCCCCACCTCGTTTCTTATGGGCGTGGCCCTCTCGCCCTTCAAACGGCTTGAGGCAGAACTGCTGATGCAATATGCCAAGCTCCACCGCAAGGCTGAGCAGGGCGCGGACTATATCATTACCCAGGTCGGTTACGATGCCCGCAAATTCCACGAGGTGCTCCAGTATATCAAACTAAACAACCTGAACCTGCCGGTGTTGGGCAATGTTTTTGTGCCCAACCTCACGGTGGCCGCCCTCATGCGCACCGGAAAAATCCCCGGCTGCATCATCACCGAGGCGCTGTACGCCGAAATCCGCCGCGAGGCGACCAGTCTGGACAAGGGCAAACAGGCCAGACTACTGCGAGCCGCGAAGCTGCTGGCCATCCTCAAGGGTTTGGGTTACGCAGGAGCCCATCTCGGTGGACCTGGGCTCACCTATGACAACATAGACTTCATTCTCAACACCGCCGATTCCTTTGCTGACAAATGGAGAGAACTGATCCCGAAAATGAACTACTGGCACCAGGACGGTTTTTATCTCTACAAAAAAGACCAGGCAACCGGACTCAACACCAGCGAAACTTCAGTCTGTGCAAAAAGATCAACATGCTTGCAGACCAACTACCGCCTGGCCCGGCTTGTTCATAACCTGGCTTTTACCCAGGAGGCTCCCTTTTATCCGCTAAGCAAAAAAATCTGTCTCGTCCTGGAAGGCAGCGGGTTCGATAACGGGCTTACTCATTTGGAGCATGTGGCCAAATTTCTCCTCTTCGGCTGCCAGAACTGCGGGGATTGCACCCTAAGCGAGCTCGCCTTTGTCTGCCCGCAATCCGGCTGTGCCAAATACCTGCTGAACGGCCCCTGCGGCGGTAGCCGCGACGGCTGGTGCGAGGTGTATCCCGGCAAAAAACGCTGCCTCTATGTGCGGATTTACGAACGCCTTGTCGCCTGCGACCTGCCGGAATCCATGCGAAAAGGCTTTGTTCCCCCACGCAACTGGGCCCTCAACAATACTTCCTCCTGGCTCAATTTTTTTCGGGGGTTGGATCACGCCGGAGAAGGCCGGACCTCCGAAAACGGAACCGAAGAGAAAAAGAAAACAAACCCAAAATAAAGTAACGATTCAGCAGTGCCGCAGATACGCGGAAGAGGCCTGCGAAGTGTGCTATGGCACATGAGCAGACAGATGACAAAGTAGATGTGGTGCTGCTGAATCGTTACGAAGCAAAAAAACATTTCCCATCCATATAAAAGGATGTATATTTTCTTCTTTTTTCCGGGTGGCAGGAAAGCACTTCATAAGGAACAAAACACCATGAAATATTCAGACGCATCCCGCCCTAAGGACGAATGCGGCGTTTGCGGAATTTTCGGCCATGAGGACGCAGCCAAACTCACCTATTTTGGCCTCTACGCCCTCCAGCACCGGGGCCAGGAGAGTGCCGGGATCGTGACCAGCGACGGCAGCCAGATTTACCAGCACAAGGGCATGGGCCTGGTGCACGATGTTTTCAACGAGGCCGACCTGCAAGGCCTGCCAGGCCACCTCTCCGTAGGCCATGTCCGCTACTCCACCACCGGCGCCTCCAACATCGTCAACGCCCAGCCCTTCACCGCCACCCACCAGGGCTGCACCGTGGCGGTGGCCCACAACGGCAACCTGGTCAATATCCGCAGCCTGCGAGACGAGCTGGAAAAAAAAGGCTCCATCTTCCAGTCCACCATGGACAGCGAGGTGGTGGTCCATCTGCTCGCCCGCTGCTCCCACCTTGGCCTTGATCAGGCGCTCATCGACACCTTCGAGAGCATCAAAGGCGCCTATTCCATTTTGCTGATGACCGAGGACAAGCTTATCGCCGTGCGCGATGCCGGCGGCTTCCGGCCGCTCTGTCTCGGCAAACTTAACAACGGCGGCTTCATCGTCGCCTCGGAAACCTGCGCCCTCGACCTGGTCGAAGCCCAGTATGTCCGCGACATCGAGCCCGGCGAAATCCTGATCATCGACCACGAGGGCCAGCGTTCCCTCAGCCTTGACACCAGTCAGCGTCGCAGCTTCTGCATCTTCGAGCAGGTCTATTTTGCCCGACCAGACAGCGATATTTTCGGCAAAAACGTCTACCTGAGCCGCAAGCGTATGGGCGAGATCCTGGCCCGCGAATGCAAGATCGAGGCGGATTTCGTCATGCCCTTTCCAGACTCCGGCAACTACGCGGCCATCGGCTTTTCCCAGGCCTCTGGCATTCCTCTCGAAATGGCGGTGATCCGCAATCATTACGTGGGCCGCACCTTTATCCAGCCCACCCAGTCCATGCGCGATTTTTCGGTTCGGGTCAAGCTGAACCCCATCCGCTCCTTTCTCAAGGGCAAACGGGTCATCATCCTGGACGACTCCATCATCCGCGGCACCACCGGCCGCTCCAGGGTCAAATTCCTGCGCGAAGCCGGGGTCAAAGAGATCCACATGCTGATCAGCTGCCCGCCCACCCGCAACCCCTGCTATTACGGGATCGACTTTCCCTCGGGCGGCGAGCTCATCGCCAACAAGAAAAGCGTTGAGGAGATTCGCGATCACCTGGGGCTTGATTCCCTCTACTACTTAAGCCTTGAGGGATTGCTGGAAGCCTGTGGCGGCCCACCGGCAGACTATTGCAAGGCCTGTTTTGACGGAGATTATCCGGTGCCGCCGGACCAGGAATTCTGCAAGCTTCTCCTTGGCACCAGGGACGCCTGCCGAGCCACAGACAAAAAATAGGAATCTCTACAGCAGTTAAGCCGGAAAACCAATGAGCATTGAACAAGCAAAGGAAGTGCTAAAGATCGAAGCCGAAGGGATCATCTCCCTGCTCGACCAGCTCGACGCTGATTTTGAAAAAGCTGTGACCATGATTATGACCTGCTCGACCAGAGTAATAATCACCGGCATCGGCAAATCAGGAATCATCGGCCAGAAGATCGCCGCCACCATGAACAGCACCGGCACCCCTGCCATGTTTCTCCACCCGGTGGAAGCCATGCACGGCGACCTCGGCATGGTGGATGCTCAGGACATCATCCTGGCCATCTCCTACAGCGGAGAAACTGCGGAACTCAGCCTCCTGCTTCCTAATCTCAAAAAACGCGGCGCCAAAATCATTGCCATGACCGGCAACCCGTTATCCAGTCTGGCTCTGGGCGCCGATGCGGTGCTCAAGGTCGCGGTGCCGCGCGAGGCCTGCCCCCTGGGGCTGGCACCCACAACCAGCACCACCGCCGCTCTGGCCATGGGCGATGCCCTGGCCGTGGTCCTGCTGAACCTCAAGCAATTCAAAGAAAGTGATTTTCGCCGTAACCATCCCGCCGGCAGCCTTGGGGAACGTCTGAAGGTAAACGTGGCCGAGGTCATGCTCACAGGCGCGGCGATCCCCCGGGTTACCAAAACCGCCCCCTTGACAAAAGCCATTGCCGAACTGAACCTCAAGAATCTTGGCGCTGTCCTGGTCATGCAGGATGAAAAAATTATCGGCATTTTGACCGATGGCGATCTTCGCCGTTTTATCAACCAGAAAGGCGGCGACCTGCGCGGCCTGACCCTGGCGGACACTATAACCAAGGAACCCAAGGTCATCACCACGGATCTTCTGGCCGCCGACGCCCTCAGCATCATGCAGCGCCACGAAATCACCTTTCTGGCCGTAACCGATCACCACGGCAAGCTGGCGGGCGTTCTCCATCTTCAGGATTTGTTGGGCAAGGGCGAGTTCCGGTTTTTGGTATAGTATCAAGCTCCGGAACACCAAACACCTCCCCAAAAACCGCTTATTCCGGTAAATATACCTATTGGGCAGGGCTGTTTTTTATGCTAAAGTGTCCGACATTAAAAAAAAATTAACCGGCACCCATTGCCGGGTTTTACACCTTACAATGAGGCTTTGTTATGGCAATCTCCAGCAAAGATATCAATTCAGCCTTTAGCGCCGAGGTTACCGCGATTCCGGGAGGCGAATTCCTGAACCGCTGTTTTTCCTGCGGCGCCTGTAGCGGCATCTGCCCGGTCAGTCAGGCGATCCCAGACTTCGACCCCCGCAAGATCATCCACATGATCCGGATGGGATTGAAAGACAAGCTGCTCAAATCCGACTTGCTCTGGTTCTGTTCCAGATGCCGAAGCTGTATCTTTGTCTGCCCCCAGGACGTCCGTTTTGCCGAGATCATGGTTGCCCTGCGCCAGTTAGCCATAAAGGCTGGCTATATCACCATCCAGGATCTGTTGGACAAGGGCAAGGCCGCCTGGGTTGAGCGCGATCTCTGTGTGTCCTGCCTTACCTGTGTCCGCGTCTGCCCCTGGAGGATTCCCAAGATCGACGAGCGGGGCAAGGCTGCCATTGATCCACAAGAATGTCGCGGTTGCGGCATCTGCCCCGCTGAGTGTCCGGCCCAGGCCATCCGCTTAAACGAGTCCGAGGATGAGCGCTTGATCGCCGCCTGCGGCACAAACCAGTAGTATGGTGAATCTCATGCCCTTTACCCCGAATATCCAAGCCTTCTGTTGCCATTACACCTCCCAGCAGACCCTGGCCGAAGGGCCGGAAGGTTTGCAGGCCGATGGCTTTCCCAAAAGCGTGACCATCAACCGCTTGGTCTGCACAGGTAAACTCGAGGTCAGCACTCTGCTCAAGGCCTTTGAAGATGGCGCGGACGGCATCTATGTGACCGGCTGCCCGCTGGACAAATGTCACAACCTCATGGGCAGCCAACGAGCCGCAAAACGGGTAGCCGCCACCAAAAAGGCCCTGGCCGAACTCGGGGTTGAGCCGGAACGCATTGAGATGTATCACTTGGAGCGCGGCTTTCACCCAGCCTTTATCAAGGCGGCCCAGGAGATGGAGACACGGATTACGACCTTGGGACCCAGCCCTTTTATGGGAGGTGCAAAATGATTATTGCCGAAAGAAAACCACTTGCTGAGATCATGGACATGGTACAGGACGCCAAGCGTATCCTGGTCCTTGGTTGCCGCGGTTGCGTCACGATCTGTTCTGCCGGGGGCGAGCGCGAGGTGGAGATTCTTGCCTCCCTGATCCGCCTGGGCAAACAGAAGGCTGGTCAACCGGTGGAAACCATCGAGGCCACTCTGGTCCGCCAGTGCGACAAGGAATATATCGACAGCATCGACCAGTGGGATGGCCAGTACGATGTCATTGTTTCCATGGCCTGCGGAGTGGGAGTTAATTTCATTGCCAATCTGCGGCCCATGGCCAAGGTGTACCCCGGGGTTAACACCTCCTCCTTTGGCGGCTCCGCTGAGCAAGGGGTGTGGAGCGAGCAATGCGCCGGATGCGGCAACTGCATCCTCCACCTCACCGGCGGTCTCTGCCCGGTGGCCCGCTGCGCCAAGAGTCTGATGAATGGCCCCTGCGGTGGTTCAGTGGGTGGCCGCTGCGAGATCCACAAGGACGTGCCCTGCATCTGGCAATCAATCCACGATAAACTGGTTCGCATTGACAAGGCTGCAGACCTTACAGCAATCGCTCCGATCCGGGACTGGAGCACGGCCGGGCACGGAGGCCCGCGCAAAACTGTCCGTGACGATCTGACAGTTTAAGCTGTTTTTGCTTCACTAACAAAAAAAGGCGAAGCGCTATCAGCGTTCCGCCTTTTTTAATGCAAACTGCAATTCAGCCCTTGCTTATATCAGTTCGACTTGCTCCTTTATTCGTAATCGTTCACCAGGGGCACCAAAATTTAAGATAAACCCACTGTAAGCGTTCAGCAGTGCCGCAGATGCGCGGAAGAGGTCTGCGAAGTGTGCTATTGCAATGAGTAGGCCGATGACTGTCAATCATCGGCAGCAGTGCCGATAAAGCAGATGTGGGCTGCTGAACGCTTACCTTTATTCCAGCCTTTCGGTGCGCAGTGGCCTTCTTCTTTCTTTTTTCAGCAAAAAAGTGACACTGGTGCCTTGTCCTTCAGCAGAAACAATCTCCATCTGGCAGTTCTGTTCTTCTACTATCCGCTGTGCAAAAGTAAGGCCCATGCCGATATGCCCAGTCTTGTTGGTGAAAAAATGGGTGGTGACTTGCGGCAGACTCTCCGTCTTGATACCGCAACCATGGTCTGTTATCCTGATGGCACCGGGACAGTCAGGCAGACCTGGATCAAAGAACCATAATTCAATCGAATCACCGGTGGAATTATCTCCGTATGATTCACAGGCATTGGTCACCACCACTTCCAACGTCTCTGCGAACAGAGCAAGATCAGCCAGAATTGCCTTGCTCAAAATTATCTCGTCACAATGGTACTTAATACTGATTCCATGTTGAACAGCGATTTCTTCAAGTCTTGGCTGCACGATGCGAAATAATTCCGCCATAGAAACTATGCTGGTCCTCGGTCGAGGCAACTTGATAAAGGCATTCAGTGTGTCCAACAGCCTTTCCAGGCGACCAGACTCCCGCACAATGGTATCTATATACCGTTCGTTGGTCCCAACCGTTCCCTTCATTCGTCTGGCCAAGCCGCCAATAACCTGGATTGGATTCCGAACCTGATGGCTAATCTCATCAAGCATATGACCCAGAAAGGCAACACGCTCAGAACGCCTGAGTGTACGTTCGATGGCTTTCATCTTGGAGCTGTCATGGATAGTTACGGCAATGCATTCGTCGTTGTCCCACCTAAAGACGGAGCAGAAAAGAATCCCCAAAAAAGAGCCGCCGTCCAGGCAACGCAACATGATCTCGGTCTCAAACTCCTGTTTTCTTCTGGTCAGTCGCAAAATATTAGGGAGCATGAACTCTCGATCTTCCGGCATGAAAAGCTCTGAAAAATCAAGATTTTTCAACTGATCTGGACGGGCCCTGAACATCTCGGCAGTCCTGTTATTAGCAAAAAAAATTCGTTCCGCGTGATCTACAAGGATAACGGAATTGTGAACAATATTAAGAAGATCGCCAATCACATTTACTGGCTGTTCATTCTCTTTCAAGTGCATGTCCCCCACCTGTGAGGTTATAATTGCTGAACAGATATTTCTAAGCTGAAAGGGATTCCTTGAACATCTTCTCCTTGACATCCCGACTACTGATCACAATATCACATTTTTGCACCCAGAGGGTATAAGTTTCGTTTGAGCAGACAAGCTGCTCAATTCAGCTTTATCGTTGTCCTCCAGAGGAAAATCATGATCGGGATTTATCGAGAGGCGTCTACCACAATACCAATATCGCTACAAAGCAGTATCCCCCTCTCCTCAGTGGCAAAAAAAAGCAAACCGGCGTATTATGACCCGCATCTCTAAGACTAACAAACAAAGGAAGCGCCATGAGCATAACTCAAAAAAGCAATCCGC
>Ga0208863_1001563_pt1 | contig 13984 bp, 8 predicted proteins | sample RifOxyD3_FD_184040 | JGI IMG/M metagenome (GOLD analysis project Ga0208863, IMG submission 184040) | Soil microbial communities from Rifle, Colorado - Rifle Oxygen_injection D3 (SPAdes) | ecosystem: Environmental > Terrestrial > Deep subsurface > Rock core/Sediment | place: Rifle, Colorado...
GTGACCAGTCGCTGGTGACCAACTCAAGATGGCTACCATTTCACGAAGCTCTGCCTTTAGTTTACGCAACCGTAGCGACGCAGAATCCGGATCTTGGACAATAAAAAATTGGTGTGCAGCGTCCAAGTTACTCAGAAAATTGGGAGCGGCTTCGACCCGCGCATTGACAGGTAATGTCATTACGAGAGTGCCGCGATCAGCTCACCCGCTGACACACGCTGCCCTGCCAGAATTTGCCGCAAGCCCGTTTCCGCCTCGTCCAATAAGACCAAACCAGCATGCTCCTCTTCAAGGGCATGGTAATAATCCAGCTTACGCGCATCAACGATAGCAACGAAACTCGACCCGTTTTTAGTCAGAATTTTTTCTGCGCCACCACCGAAAACCTCATCTGCCAGCTCAGTTAAGCGCGCCCGCGCCTCGCTAATAGGCACTACATCACTTGCTCTTAATCCCATGGCAACACCTTAATGAATATATTAACGAATATTGTACAGCAGAATTACGGCTAAGATTTTGACGTGCTGTTTCTTTCCCCGATATCACCGTGCATACAGTCCTTTTGCCAACGCTAATATTTCAGCATGAAAAACAATTTTTTCCCGCCAAGCCTGTGGAATGCCGTTATATCCGTAATATGCGCCTGCAATTTGGCCGCATATTGCAGCAGTTGTATCTGCATCATCACCCAAATTTGCCGCCATCAGGATGGCATCCTTGAAATTATCCGTATGATAGAAACACCACAGTGCCGCTTCCAAACTCTGGACGACGTAACCACTTCCGTGAATCTCATCAATTGATTTGTCGAAGTACTGCCCAGCAGCAATATTCCGTATTCCTTCAGATGTAAAGTTATGTAGGCCATGCCCAGCAAGTATCTTTTCTTTACAATCACCATTGAACGCGCAAAACAACATAGCCCCAAATAATTGGCTGGCTTCGATACACTCGACTGCACCGTGCGTAGTACGTGAACTTTGCCCCGACATCAGAATAATGGCTTCACGGTCAGGATAAAAATACATAGGCACCGGAGCTAGTCTCATGATGCAGCCATTGCCCGCAGACTGCGCATCCGTACTCCCACTGAACGGATTGCCAGTCATCTTGAATTGACGCAGGGCCGCGTGAGTCGCACTGCCAATATCAAAGCATGTGCCGTTGCAGCTCCAGCAACCATCATCCATCCATCGGACATATCTGCTCATCTGATCAGCAGCGTCAAAACCGTTACATTCGACTAAACTTTCCGCAAGGCACAGCGCCATTGAAGTATCGTCCGTCCACTCCCCTGGTTTTAGCCTGAACGGCCCACCCCCAACCATATCAGTGATGCGAGTAAATGAACCACGAGTCATAAACTCCAACGTCGTGCCTATGGCATCACCACAAGCCAGTCCGACAAGCGCACCTTCAAATTTTTCGAAAGCATACAAAATACTCCACCATATCTTCTTAATGTTTTAAAAATGACAACTCCCCACCTAACAATCAATATAAATTTAAAATCTTCATTTTGGTAGAAAAATTCAAAATACCAATTGACTGAACCTAACAACAATATCCGAACGGGCAGATTTAATTCAATTGTAAAAAATCTAATACGTTTTGCTTGATCAGTGAAGACCTTTCCCGAATAGCATCAACAACAAAATCAATATTCTCTTTCGTATCTAAATTCGGGCTTGAGAGCCTCTCAGGAATAGAAAACAATTTACAAATACGAATCAATTCATCTTGTCTAATTTTTTTACGATCATCACTAGCATGAGTAAGCCACATTGATAATGAATTTGCATTCTTTTTGGAGTTATCAACTCTTCCTAGCTCATTAAGATTCCCAATATCATGTATGCACTGTAAGTATTTTTCATTATCTAGCAAACCCAATTTTCTCAAAGAATTTTCCCATGAATTCTGGGAAATAATGTGATCTAAAGATGGATCTGTCATTCGCTCCTCACCGTAATATGCAAATCTATCTACTGACTGATTCCATGCAAAAAATAGAGCTCTTGCAGTTGTATATTGCTCTAATGTTTCAAAATTCTCTACGTATTTTTTTGCGACAATTCGTGACTGTTCATTAACAAATTGAAATAGATTATCACTCCATAATTTTAAATTATCCCAATTATTAGTTTGTGCATTTGATTCCAACCAAATATAGCAATGCTTCATAAAACTTGCTAAATCACTATCAGAACTCTTTCCCCATTTTGAAGAAAACAATGTAATTAAAATCCACTTTTTTGCATGCAGATCAAAATCATTTTGTATGCTCAATCTCTCGGCCATAGTAAGATTTTGCGTAGTAACACACAATTCAAAACCAAATCTGTAAACCATCATACAATAAATCAAATTTACTGATTTAAAATGGTAATTAAACTGCAATCTTGATTTTATTAGAAATTTTGAAACCGATTCTAATGTATTGTTGATAACAACCCAGTTCGTGTGGACCCACTCAGTCATTTCTTTTACGGCAGCCCCAGCTAGTAAATCACTATCTGAAAATAGCCTACAATTATCTTTTCCATTTTTAGCACCAAAGACAGCCCACAATATATTCAATATTTTAACGATATTCTCATCATCTAATTTTTTATAATCATAATCTTTGAATCTCTCCCTCATTTTTGAATATATCTCATTTCCTTTGGTTCCATTATCAGGCAGTTGCTCCCAACTATTTCTTATCCAAGATGAAGTTATTTCATCCTTACTAAGTGCCATACCAGCAGCATTTAACCGATTAAATATATTAACTACTGCCTCACTATAAGCAGGATAATTTTCACCGTACCCAGATGCAGTTTGTGTTTGCAGCTGCAAACAGGAAATTCTCTCTTCTCTCAAAAATGAAAATAAATTTAACAAACCAAAAATTGCATCTTTGACCATTTCTAGCTCATCTTCACTATCCCATACGGTAGCAAGTTGCTCAGTAAGCAAATCATTAACAAGTGAAAATTTTGTATTTTCATCACGATTTTGAAAACCCGCAGATTTTTCCCAAAGCACAGATGCATGTACAAATCTATTTCGTCCATTACCAATATTTTTTTCTGACAACTTTACTAATGGCCAGTCATATCCATCCCTCCTTTCCGTACCACCATAGCCGACACCATCTCTATCATCGGGAATAGCCCACTCGAAAACCTTAGTCCAATCGGTGCTTCGTCGCAAGGAATAGCCTCTCCGATTCGAATCCAAATGCTTAATTAACTCTGTAAGATTTAAATATAGTTGTCCATAACACCATCGGTTTTTAACAGCTTGCCCCCTATATGGATACTCTCCATTATCATTAAAACTTGCAGCCCAATCCTTATCTAACAAATATAAACCAGCATCGTGACTAGAAAATGCTAATAATGCACTTTGTATTCGCTGCTGCCCATCAAGTATCATCGTAATATTTCCTGGGAGTCTGGATTCCGGAAATTTTCTATTTCTTTCATCATCATTCCCATCTTCTACTCTTGACACCCTCCTCTTAAAAGGTCCATTAGGAACAAGAGTGTGAGCATGATTAGTCAATCCGGTATCCCAAAGAAGCAGAGTGCTAAATGGCCAGCCTTTCAAAAAAGTATCTATTAAACGTATAATTTTATCCGGTGTCCAAACATAAGCTCGTTGAATATTAGGCACCATCATTAATCCGTCTTGTGCTTCGTTAATAATTTCATGTAAAACTTTAGTTGTTGCTTGATAGATTGGCATTTTTACTCTCAATTAATTTGATGGATTAGTGATATATAAAAGAAAATCACGTTACTGATGGTTTAAGGGACATCTAAATCATTACCGCTACAAGGATAAAATAATGCTGAATCCTTGATACCTTGCAAAACAATCTCTGGAACAGAATACGTCGTCATCATATATTCCTTAACCCAATGAGTCTGAGCATGCTCATATCGAGTCGACTTCAAACCTTACAGCACCGCCTGCTATCGGTAAAAACAGCCAACTCTCCAGCACCTTTTCACCTGTTGCAGCTTCTACTGCTTCTCTGTATGCCGCCAACTGGCCTGCGTACTCCTGCGCGATGCCTTCCCAACGATCCGCGCCGCCGGGGTTCGATTTATGGTCTATCAGCACCCACCCGCCTGCAACTTTGAGCAGCATGTCGATACGCCCTTGCAAAATTTGATCATTTGGCATGCGTATCTCAGCAGGAATTTCGGCATAAGGTATCGCATCAGGCCAACGTGCTTTAATCCAAGCCGTGAACGCCGCGATTTGGCTCAATAATTCATGAGCATGAACAGCACCTGTCACACCCATCCTATGCAAAACACCTTCTATCTCATCTAATTGCAGGGGAGAGTCCGGATCAGTGAAACTTGACCCAATACAGCAATGCAATGCGGTACCGAGTATCGCCATATCAACACCAGGCTTTAGGGACATGCGTGTGCCTATGCTGGCGGTTTCCACCACCTTGCATTCTTTACGCACAGTCATCGACGGGGTAAATTTAAGCGGGATTCGATTTTTTTCTATGGCTGCATCAGCGAACCAGTGAATAGGCACCACACTGGACTCACGTTCAGGCATGACTTCTGGTGATTCAAGCTGCCAGTGCTGATATGCGATTGCATCTCCACAAGGCAACTTCAATGATTCGCTAGCTTCTTCACCCTGTAACCAGTCAGCATCCACCGCTCTGATCCAACTATCATCCTTCTCCTTGTCGCCATGCGCCAGAATCAGCATGTCACGGGCACGAGTCATACTGACATAAAGCAATCGTTTTTCTTCCTCAACCGCATCTGCATGAAACCTGCGACCAATTTCAGATTGAGCAACCGTTTCAGCAAGTGCAATTTTCAACGTTCCAAATGGCCAGGGCCAGAAGCGAATAAATCTGTCCTTCAATGGCTGATGTACATCTACCGCTGATTGCGATACCGTACTGATGGAAAACAATCTATTCCTGATTTGTTTATCAATGTCCGTCAGAATCACCACAGGCCACTCCAGACCCTTTGCAGCATGGTGAGTCAACACCTTAACAGCATCTATCGCAGGTAATGCCAAATGATCAATTTCAGCTTTCGCCTGTTCTTGTAACCACAATATCAAACCAGAAACACTCGCGGACTGACTGGCATTTCGGCTGACCTCTTCATAATCTCGCGCCATGCCCAATAATGCATCCAGATTGGCTAGTCGGGTACGAGCCTCATTCTCATCACTGCACCAGCGCAGCACGGTTGCCGACAGTTGACCATGCGCCACGACTGTTTGCAGCGCCTCCAGTGGCGAGAGAATCGGCATATCAGAGCGCATACCTGCCAATTCAGCTAGCAACGGGAACGCGTCATCGCCCGCTTCTCGCCAGTCATTGCCATAACCACTCGGCTTCTTTTCTGGCGCTGTCGCCATCATCTGCAATCGACTCACCACCCAACTTTCAGGCTCTTCACACCCAGCTAGAGAGACGATCTCGGCACTTGCGATGGTATCCGATGGATCATTTAAGCGTCGCAAACAGGCTACGGCTAAAATAGCTTCAGGCGTTTTCAATAAGCCTGCCTGAGATATCGCCACCGGAACACCCTGAGCGCGCAAGGCTATCGCAAGTTTATTCACCCCGTTGTTTGAGCGGGACAAGATGGCGATGTCACCAAAACGTATCGTACGAGTTTGTTTGGCTAACTTGTCATACACCACATAACCTGAGGCAAGTAGTTGTCGAACACCAGAGACAAGTGCGGCACTACGCAATTCGATGTTACTTCCTTTCAAATGCCAGTTTGCAAAAGCGGGAGCACTTAATGACTCCGTGCGCTCAGGGGTCAAACAAACCTCCTCTGGATTCAGCGTGGCTGCAAAGGCGGGAACAAACACCTCATTGACCAAATTAACTAATGGCGCACGAGAGCGCCAGGATTTATTCAGCACCTCCTTGTCACCGCCCAAGGCGGTCAATCCATCGAGAATAGCTTTCATCAAGGTGGTGTCGCTGCCGCGAAATCCATAGATTGCCTGCTTGATATCGCCTACCCAGTAAATTTCACGGGCAAGTTGAGCTAGCTTCAAGAACAGTGCGAGCTGGATCGGGCTAGTATCCTGAAACTCATCCACCATCAACAAATCCAGTTCGTCGCGCAACGTGGCGGCGACAGTAGGATGATCCAGCGTCTTGAGCAACAAATGCTCCTGATCGGTAAAGTCGAGAACCCCCATTTCAAGCTTTTTATCTGCGTAGGCTTTAAGTGCCCTTTCACACAACAGGAACTGAAGTTGCAAATAGTCGCGAATATCGCGGTGTAGATCGGCGTGTTCGGCATAGCGATCCGCCTGCTCAGCAATATTTTCGGAGAGGTGGGTCAACCCTTTTTCCGGCTTACCTGCGGCAAGTCTCGCCCAGTCGATCCAGGCGGCATCACCAGTAATCAATTTATTGCGGGTATCCTTAACCAGCGCCAGATAGGTCTTAGACAGACCTTTCCCATTTGGCGCTTTTTCTGCCAATTCTGGCAATGAATCATCAATAGCCTGCAATAATTTCCCTGTCAGATCATCCCCTGTCACTTTTGGGAAATGCCCGAGCCAGTCATCCGCATTTTGAATGGCCATTCCTGCCAACAATTGAGGCTCGATGTCATTCGCACGCGTCTGACTCATCAGACCCTTTAACTCCTTCTTCCAGTCATCAATGTTTAATCGACGTACAAGGGCAAGTAGTTTTGCAGTTTGTTCACCATCCATCACACTTTCGATGGCTTGAGACAGCAGCGCATTTTCCTGATTTTCTTCAAGAATTTGTTGCTCAGTGGACATCCCAGCTTCAAAAGCAAAACGCGTCAACAAATCACCACATACGCCATTGACCGTATTGATACGCGCCTGCCCCATCGCATTGGCAATTTTATAGGCACCTTTTTCCAACAGGTGTGAGCGCACGCGTTCACGCAATTCAGTTGCAGCCTTGCGGGTAAACGTCGTGGCGATGACACCAGATGGACGTATCGACCCATTCGACAGTTTTTCATGCAAAATTTGGGTGAGGCGATAAGTCTTGCCGCTGCCAGCGCCTGCGCTGATGAAATGTAGCTTGCCTATCATGCGTGTCTCCTCCCAGCCAAGGTAAGGTAGTTGTTATAGTCGGGTTTCAGCAACTCAGATTTGAGTCCGTCTTCAGGCGGCACAGAATCTTCTGTTTCCTGAATGCCATCCAGCACCACCTCAATCTTGCCTTGTTTCAACAGTTCACTACGCCATTCATAGGTCTGTTTAAAACGCTCCCACAAATGCGGCGTCGATTCATCGATTTTTTTGTTGACCACATTACCGTCAGGAAAGTAGTTGGCATGCTGCGTGAACAGTTTGGCCTCTGACAGTACGTAATAAGCGACATCAGGCCATACCCCCGTTTTCTGACGAGTCAACTCGGCATAAATACCTAATTGCAGATGGGTGTTCTTTGCCAACTTATCCGCATGACTTTTTCCGCCCCACTTCATGTCGACCAGTGCCTGTTGCCCGCGCGCATTGGTCAAAACCAAATCAATGGCACCTTGAATTTTTCCACCAGAATAACTACCCTCACATGCTAATTCCGACTGAACGCGCGTCACACCAGCAGATTTCAACTGACTCAAAAGTTGCATCAGCGCACGACGCAAGCGATACCGCAGCCCCTCATAATCCGAACGACGTCCATGCATCAACAGCACGGCACCTTCCGTTTCAACGACCTGCGTAAAAGTCATGTCGAACCAGTCATAAATATCAGAATCCACCATCTCCAATGGTTTTTCCAAAGCAAAAAAATGCTCGACTAACTTATGCGCCAGTAAGCCCTCAAGCCTGAAACCATCGGCGACTGAGAGCAGGTTGGATGCTTTTAGCCCTGCGGGATAACGTAACAACCATTGATAGGGATTGAACAGGAATGGTTCGAGGCTAGAGTATGAGTCATACTCCCGCTTTGGAATCGACATATTTTCTGGCAACTGCCACCAGCGTTTTACTTCTGGCAATGGGACATGTTGAATGATTGTTGATACCCCCTCCCCTTTTCCATCCAATACAGACTCAAGCGGATACACAGGAATATCCTGAACCAAAGCTTCTATCATCTGCCAGACTGGATGCACTTCCATGTCATGAGGCGGCAAAACGATGAGCAATTGACGCTCTGCTGCAAGAATTGGATTCAGCCAATCAGAGGCAAGATTGTCCAGCGCCTCTGAGATTTCAGGCAACACCACACCCGACTCACTCAGAATACGCCGTTCAGATTCAGACCACGGGTAAGATTTGATCATCGCTGGCAGCACGGGTTGCCACCAAATAACTTGATCGAATTTTTCGACTAGCGCGGCAGGATCATTCACTACGGCTAACGAACCCACTTCAGCGACCAATTTAGGATTAGCGCTTCCTCGTGCCGTAGTTTGTGCCAACAGTTTTTGTAACTGACGTTGACTGATCGTAGATTGATCACCTTTCTGTAACTCACCCAGCGCACACATAAAACCTGTTGCCTGAGAAAATCCCGCATGCCACGATGCGCGACGCGCTTCATCCTCATCGACCAGACGAGCACTGAAATAAGCAGCCAGTCTCGTTACCCGTGCCATCACTTCGGCAACAGGTACACCTTCATTTTGCTCGAATCTCGGATGAGCTATCCAGGTATGAATTTGTTCAGTCACGATCCCTGCATCATCACCGTAATACTCGGTGATTTCAGCCATGACCTTATCCCACTCAGCTCCGCTAATCCCAGGTTTTTCAGCAATCTTTCCTGCCAGTTTGCGACGAGCATAACTACGAACAGGTGAAACCGGATGGCTCAAGAAGGCAATCAACACGGTAAAGTCGAGAGGAGCCCACAACAAGGCCAGTGTCATCGGCAACAGTTGCAGTGCAGGACGATACGCGCTTGATTCACTCATACCGTGTCGTGGCTGACCTGACGCGACCAGCACATCATCAAGTAGGGCTGCACTGTCAGATGTCACCAGCACCGCATCGTTTTTCTCACTCGACATCCTGTCTGCCAGCCATCGGGAGGCCAACAATCGCGTTTCTGCACGGACAACGATGACAGAATTATCCGATTTAAACAGCAGTCTATCTTCTTTTAAAAATTGAGCTCCTGCCTGAACCTGATGTAATCGGCTTTGCAATTCACTCAAAAACATGTCGCCCTGTTGCTGGTGAGCGGGCAGGCTTTCAGTGTGCAATCTCGACAGCACCTGCTGCCAACGTAGCGGCAGTGTCGAAAGTGGTTTGACTAGGGCAACTTTGGAAATCGCTGGCGTGCGTCGTTCCATTAGTTGTAGGATTGCAATGAGTCGCTCACCTTCACAAGGAAACACGACACCTCGCGCCATACACTCGACGGCCGCCATATCCGCCAATCGAGGGGATGTCGCCTCACGAATTTCGCCATCCCAACCATGCAGATACCACTGATCGCGCCAACTGAGTAGTGTCGCAGCCGTACCTAATTCGTCTGCCTTAAGACTTTTATGGTAAAACCGTGTCACGTGATCGCATCGCTTTAAACAATCGAGATATTGAACAACACGTTGTGTTTGTGCGACTGGTTCAGCAATCAATCCCAACTGAGGCTCTAGGATGCCGAGCATCCCTTGCGCACCAACCGTAATTTCATTAAGTTTATTGCCTGTATGCCAGCCACGCTGACCATCTAATTGCAGCCCGAAGCGAATCTTCATTTTTTATCTTCACCGGCACTCTAAAATATTTAACGACCTATCCTACTGAAAAGGCAGCCATCATGGATTCCACCCATTAGACCACACTCAACTTGCGCCAAACTTACAGTCATCATTTCCGTGCATTTATTTCGGTACGCATTGCCCGAAATACAGCGCCGCCAACTCATGCTGATCAAGCACTGAATTTTGTAATAACTGATCCGCTATCGCATCCAACAACCCCCTGTGGCGAATGAGCATATCCACGACATTTTGATATTCTGTCGCCAAAAATTCGCGTGTGAGCGTTTCGTTGTACGCAAATTCACTGGGAGTCGCGTCACCGATAATAACGGCTAGATTACTGGACGAGCTGTCTACATCATTCATCTGCGGGGCAAATCCCCACTGAGCAAAGGCTCGGGAGCTCATTTTTGAGCAGGTTTTCAAATCACTGCGGGAACCATTTGAAATTCCATTCTGGCCAAACACGACCTCTTCAGCAGCACGACCGGCCAGTGAAATATGCACCTTATGCAAAAAGTCGGCATAAGTATGAAGATCACCTTTCGCAAAATTGTATTCGATAGACTCAAGCACAACGCCTTTACTGGAACGGTGAGAAATGATCGATGAATATTCAGGGACATTTTTCCCCTCAGAATCAATCAAGGCGATCGCGGCATGCCCCGCTTCATGAACCGCTGTGTGACGCCACGAATTTTCAGTACCCTTTTCTTCCTCATCGGAGTCACCCAGGCCGTGGATCGACATTGCGACCAGATCCATAAATGTCAAAGCGCGGCCTTCCCGTTTAACCAGTCGCAAGGCATTTCTAGCGACAAGCCGACGCAAGTGAATGTTATCAAACTCATCAGCCAGTAATTCTCCCACTTTACCCAGATGACAGGTAATAGTCTCGTCGCAATTTTCAGGATCAAAAAGCGCTACAAATTCACGCCCTGACTGTTTCGCCGTTAATTGGGGGATATGGAAATATCGGTCAAAACGATCATGCTTGCGTAGCATAGGCGAGACGTCATCCAGCTTATAGGCAGACGTCGCATAAATTATTGGAAAGTCGCCGTCAAATGCCTGCATCTGCTCTATGAGTGTCTCCCTAAAAGCAATTATCCTGATTGAATAGGCATCCTCAGACCCTCGATCAATCGACTTGGTCATCCAATCACCGGGCTCAAGGTAAACAACGATGGGGGCAGCATTGCCAAACGGGCTGCACATCTTCAAGGGGATATCAAACACATCCTCTGACTCAATCCTGACAAAACCCATACCCGCAGTGGTCGCAACACTGCGCAGCATTTCACAAGCTCGCCCCATATCATCGTGGACGACAACAATGCCATGGCCAACCAATTTCCAGGCATCATTATCTGCCTTGGTCGAAATTGCCAGTTGCAATTCCTTAGCCCACGCTTCAAGAACTGGAGACTGAAACACACCATCTTGCAACGCAGGCTCAGCGGCAAGTGCATCGGCTAAATTTTGGTCAAAAGAGGTTATTTCAGCATCCTCGCCCCTTGCCTGAGCAATGGCTTGTGACGGCGCTATACCGGAATAGCAAATCGACATGAGCGCGGGGTAATATTGGTTCATAGTGGATTCGGCTGCTGACCACATATTGCTCAGCATCGTAGTCGACAATGCACCATCTTCTACATCGATCCCAGCACGAAATCTGAACCAGCTTTTTTCAGCACGCAATAGCTCAACATTGCCAATAGACATGACAGAATTTATTAAGGCGATTGCATCCATAGTGAGCAACAATTTTTTGTCAGGAATTTCCGCTGGGCCATATAAGTACATCACCAGAAAATCCTTGGCTTCATTGATCTCAACGTAGAAATCGCACTCACCGCATTCAATGATGCGATTCAGCTTTAAAGTTGCTGAGGTATTGTCATCCTTCCACTTCAATGAGGACTGAATATCCCATTTTTCAGCTACCCAGCGCTCAACTACCTTTGAAATTCTGCCCATCACACCCTCCATATATAGTCAACGTCACACATTGATCAGTAATTGGAAAGGATCATAACGGGCAGATACGACAGAATAGGTCGCATGAATTAAATATTCGATCGCCAGTATTTATATAAAGCACCAGACATACGACACAAACCGTCGCTGTGCTGCCGATAATGCAATATCAACATTGGACAATAATCATGCAAAACTTCCTTAAGCACCCCAACCCCAAAGTCAGGCGACAAATTCAGCGTGCATTTTTTAACTGGCTACACGATAACCATAGCGCTTTTAAACATCCGTTGAAAATCAAAAGACGCACAGACCATGTCATCGAAATGACATTTTTCGGAATCAACCCCGCAGTCACAGCGATCATGACGTGGTGCATTGATATTCCTGCCTACAAGGGCGTGCGCTGTATGGATTTACTGGCATCGTTTGAAGCAGAACCCATTCGAGGAAAAAATGGCTACTATTGCGGACTGTGCCCCCCTGAAGATCGAGGAAGCTATGCAAGCCGTGATGAGCTATGGCGTGACGAAATCTTCAATCCATTTTTAAACTGGGTTAATAATCAATTGGCTACAGCAAGTTATATAGAATTTTATGAGCAGCCAAGCTATACCGCAGCAAAACTCACCAGCGTACAAACTTCAACGAACTGCGAAAAACTAAAGTTATGAACCAAAAACTGATCTCCGCTCCAGAAAAACTCGTTGTTGCAATTTCATCGCGCGCATTATTCGACCTGGATGAAAGTCATGCAATTTTTGAAAAAAACGGCGTCAATGCGTATTGCCAGCACCAGATCGAACATGAAGAGGTTGCGCTTGAGCCGGGGGTTGCATTCGGTTTGGTTAAAAAACTTCTGGCACTCAATGAGCGTGATCCCGACAATCCGCGTGTGGAAGTGATTCTGTTGTCACGTAACAGCGCCGATACCGGACTGCGTATTTTTAATTCAATCAAACACCATGGTCTAGACATCAGTCGAGCCGCATTTACTCGCGGAGAAAGTACACACCCGTACATTTCCGCATTTGGTGCACAACTGTTTCTGTCAGCGGAATCCAATGATGTTCGAAAAGCGCTGGATGCTGGTTTTGCTGCCGCCACGATTCTGCCGTCAGTATCGACTGCCACTCAAGAACATCTCGGGCAATTACGTATCGCTTTCGATGGTGATGCGGTGCTATTTTCAGATGACTCTGAGCGCATTTACCGCCAGGAAGGTCTAAACGCGTTTGAAAGTAACGAAACGCTTGAAGCCAAGCAACCACTGCCCGGGGGACCATTTAAAAACTTCCTCGGCTTGTTGCACCAAATTCAGCTGGAGTATCCAGCAGAAAAATCACCTATTCGTACCGCGCTCATCACAGCTCGGCGCGCACCGGCGCATGAACGTGTCATAAGAACATTACGTGCTTGGAATATACGTATCGATGAGGCTATGTTTTTGGGTGGTATGGATAAGGGAGTCTTTCTTAAGGCATTTTGTGCCGATATTTTCTTTGATGATCAACAGAAACATTGCGATTCCACCCGTCAGCATGTCGCGACCGGACATGTGCCGCACGGAGTAGCGAATGAATAATAGGGCTGAATGTCAGCTATGGCGATTTTTTCTACAACGGCTATTGGCGCGCCCCGATTAATAGCAAGCCGAAAAGCAGGCATTCATTTTCACCCATCTATGATGACCTGCGACGGTCGGCAATGGCCGATAACCGGGCATCAGCAGCATTCAACCCGAATAATCACATTGATCGAATTACTGATGCTAATCAGAACAAAGTCGATCAAAGACATCGCCAGTAAAAAATTCTATCAAATCTCAGATCAGTGTTTATTCAATCCATTTTTTGCGTAATTGAACCCAGGATCGCAACATCAATCGGCAGCCGTTTCATCGGCGGCAGTCGGAATGGTCAGCCGCCGAACCGTCAAAGCGCAGCGCTGCTCAATCAAGACGACAATTTCCTCAACCACGGCATTTTCAGTGAATTTGGTGTCTGCGGCTTGCTGAAGTGCGCGTGCAGAGACTGGCAGTTTCTTCGCAATCTCCAGAATGCGCTTTTTGGCCTGTGCCTTGGCGAGCCCCGCGCTTTCCGCGAACTGCTCCCAGTGCCGCGCCTGAACTTCACTGAACTTGTATTTGCTCCCGATCTTCATTGCCATTTTGGGCGTCAATGCCGGATACACCGATGTCGAGAGCAAGTCATAGAACGGCGCTAGAACAGGTGTTTTGCCCGAGTACAACAGCGAAAAATTTTTGGCATGAGCATCGT
>Ga0208863_1001570_pt1 | contig 13940 bp, 34 predicted proteins | sample RifOxyD3_FD_184040 | JGI IMG/M metagenome (GOLD analysis project Ga0208863, IMG submission 184040) | Soil microbial communities from Rifle, Colorado - Rifle Oxygen_injection D3 (SPAdes) | ecosystem: Environmental > Terrestrial > Deep subsurface > Rock core/Sediment | place: Rifle, Colorado...
AAGGATTTTTCATCTTTTAAAACAAAGTACGAAACCGCACAAGCCGTTAAAAAAGCAACTATCGGCGTATGGGCTACCATTGGCGGGGTTGTTGCGTTAATTGCTAAATGGGCAGTAACATTAATATTTGAACATTTTAGATTTTAGATATGGGTAAACTAATTGAAATAGCAGAGAGTCAAATAGGAGTCGTAGAAGAGCCTATTAATAAGGTTAAGTATAATGATTGGATTTATAACAAACCAACTTCGGGAAGCGATTATCCTTGGTGCGGGGCTTTTGTTTCTTGGTGCTTTAATGAAGCTGGAATGTCATTAGGAGCCATTGATTTAAGACGTGGTTTTGTAGGGTGTCCGTTTGCTGTTAAAAACATTCATAGATGGGGTAAACTCGTTACCGTACCAACAGAAGGGTGTGTAGTGTTTTACGATTGGAACGGTGACGGCAGATTCGACCATACCGGAATATTCGTAAAGGATTTAGGTAAAGGATTATTCGAGGCAATAGAAGGAAATACAAGTTTTAAAGATAATTCAAACGGTGGACAAGTAATGCGTAGGTCTGACCGTAAATATAAATATGCAATTTTTGTAAAACCAAATGTGTTAGTTTAATGAAAAAGTATAAAGTACATTGGTCAATATTTAATTTATTCTCAGAATCACAAGCTGAGGTAGTTAAATTACAACAAATCGTTAAGGGTATAATGAGTGCCGGGGTTGTTGCCACGTGGGCTGAGGCTAACGCAACCGCAGGTATTATCGTTGCGCTTGGTGCCGGTGCGCTAGACATGCTATTGAGTTGTTTTTACTTTGAACAAATAAATGAAAAATAAAATATTAATAGCTTTATCAATCATTGCTGTATTAATACTAACTGCATTAGTATTTAAGCAATGCAATAAACCTATTCCTTATGTTCCGATTAACATCGCAAACGAAACTCGTATAAAAGATTCGTTTCGGGTTGTTATAAAGTATCACGATTCGACTAAGATAAAGACGATTACGGACCATAGGATTAAAGTCGTAACAATGCTAAAGGATTCAACTAAATGCTATACTGAGATTGTTCAAATAGCTCAGTCTTGCGAAACCGTTATACGAGCCGACTCTGTACTTATAGACGCTCTGAAAGGCCAGCATAGCAATGATTCCGTTATAATTGATAAGCTTTCAGATAAAGTCCTTGCCGATTCACTTACTATTAAGAAACTTAATAAACGATTGAAGCGCCAAAAACTAATTACCAAGTTCGCGTTCGGAATCGGGGCAATACTTGGAGGAGTAGGAGGATACAATGCCAAACCTTAAACAAATAGCAAACAACATAAAAGCATCGATTCCAACGATTCGAGTCGCTATGGCCAATAGTGAGGTTGAAGCAATGCAGGATACGTTAGGGATGATAACTAAGCGAATATTTAATAAAGGATTAAAAACTGACGGAACGCCTATTGGTCGTTATGATGATACCAACAAACAAACGTTTTTAACTAAAAGAGCAGAAGCGTCTTTAACTAAAAAACAACGAGCTGATTTAGCTAAAAAAAGATTAAAGATTGGTAAAAACAACCAACAAGATTTTGACGGATTAACATATAAAGAGTTAAGAAAATTGAAAGGATTACAAACTGATTACGTGGATTTACAATTTAATGGCGACTTGTTTAACTCAGTTAATGTTGGTAATTTTAACGGGCGACCTGCAATAGGTATCGTAGGAGAGAAGCAATCTAAAATAGCAGGTTATCACGATGATAAATATGGGGTTATATTTACCGCATCTAAAGAAGAGAAACGCATCGCCGCCGAATCAGCACGCGACTACTTATTCAAAGAACTTAAACGAATTATCGGAACATGGTCCTAGATATAATTGAATACATAGGCGATGCCATACTAGTTCAGAATACTTATATTGATTCGTTCGGAGCTAACTGTATTAAGTTACCATCGGGTGAGATTGTAAACTTCGTATCAAAGGATAAAGAAGATTTCGGTCCATCAGATATACGCGGAATAGGTGCGTACGTCCGACTTGATCCAACTATAACCTATACAGAGCAAACTAATAAATTCACTTCATGCGCACCTAAATTACTTGCTTCGATTGGATTTAGATTCGTTTTGTTTCAAGTTAATGCGGTTGATAACAGATTGCACCCGGTTAGACTTGAGCAAAAGATAACATCAGACTTGCTTAAAATTGGCTATAAACAATATCAAGGTTATGAACAGAATATTAAGTTAGAAGTTGGTAGCTCAAATTTGGATTTTAATGCTAATTTTGTTGAGGAAATCGGAAAGGATTACAACATTGGAGCTGATGCGGTTATCATAGCACACAATTGTACGCTTAGTTGGATTCAATCGGCTGAGAATTGTGAGTGTAATGTGTTTGATACGGTATGCGATAAATGTTACTTACTGTTTAATCAGATATGGAACGATGAATGTTATTGGAACGACACTAAAATATTTTAAAAATGGCAATAGATAATATACAAGACGGGTCTTTAGGGTCTGTGGTTCGTGGAATACTTAACCAAGTAATTAATTGGATAAATGGAAGGCCTAAGGTTTACAAGGCTATTATAAGTCAATCCGGAACTTCGGCACCAACCGTTGTGGCTGTGCTAGAAAACACAGCGGGAACAACAACGTTCAACTATGATAACGTTGGACTGTTTACTGTTCATAATTCTAACTTCGCAGAGAATAAAGTACTATATAGCTTAACAACAGGACAAGGTTCTGCAAGCGGAATAATGACTGCTGAGACAGGACAGGATATAACTACAAACGAATGGGAAGGTCGAATATCTACACTTGACTTATCCGGGAACGCTGTTAACGGGATTTTGTATAACGCAACATTAACAATAGAATTTTATCCATAATGGCTAAGAAATCATGTGGCCCTAAAGGCTGTTCAAATAAATTAACATTCGATAGACAACGATTAACGTTGCAAATATCGTACGAACGTCTTTACGATGGATTAGTCGCTGCGGGTGAGATCGGGAACTTCGATGCAATATATTTATTAGCTTATCCAGATCGTACAACGCAATCTAAAGACAATCTGGTTAGTGATCTTTACAACGCAACAGAAACAGGAACTCCAAACTTTTTTGGAGGCTACGGATATTATGGCGCATCGAACGGATTAGGTAATATATTTTTAACGCTACTTAACCCAGCAACAGCAGGACTAAAATTCTCACAAAACAACGCTCACATTAGTTGGTATAACAGAACACATCACAAAGTTGTGTCAGGCGTACCCTCTAAACTAGGACAGGGTATTGATGTTGGGCAAGGAGATGGCGCAAAAGGATGTTGGGGATCAAGTGGTTATTCAAATAACAATGCGTATTTAAATATCAACGCTTTGGCAGGCGTTAGTTTCGGAAACTTATCAGATTCAAGAGGGTGGTTCTATGGTGAACGAACTAATGCTACTCAGGTTAAACTTTACAGAGAAGGAACCTTATTAAATACAATAGCATCAAATTCTGTTGGAGTTGCCAATCAGCCGTTCTATGCTCTTGCAACAAATGTTAGCGGAGCAGTTCTTGGCACATCTCAATCATCCAAAAAACTTTCACTAGTTAGTATAGGTAAGCCGGTTACAAACGTATCAATAGTTAAAGCTTTATTCGATCAGTTTTTTGTTGATCTTGGCTACCCACTTAAAACAGTATTCGGATACGGCGATTCTGTTCTGTTTGGATTTAACGCGTCGAGCCAAGACAAATCACATTTTAATTTATATTGTCAAGCCAAGCATTACGATTGGGTTAATTGTGGATTGTCAGGCCAGGCCATCGCTTCGGGAGGTACTCAAACAGGATTCAATACAGCAAATATTATAGCTAAGACCGCCTCTAACTTTAACCATAAGGTTCGGATGAACTGGGGAATGAACGATACATTCAATCTGCACAATGGATCGAGAACTCCTGCTCAAATTCAATCTGGTGCCGCAACTGTATTGGATGCTTTTGCTACTGCCGGATGGAGTTTTACAAACGATATGGTTTATATTGGCGATTATCAGGTTGACACTAATGCGTCTTGGACTGTTGCTGAATACCAGGCCGTAATGGCAATCATTAAGCCGTTATGTGAAGCAAGGGGCATTCCATTCATAAGTATTACAAACGCGGCTACTTATAACCATACAGACGGGGCACATCCTAATGCAGACGCAGATTACCAGAAAATTGCCGATTACGAAATAGCCAACTCATAATATGTACTTCCTAACCAACACATCCCAATCGTTACAAGCTGCCACTACTGATGGCATCGCGCTACCTTATACAGCACTTGACTTTACGACTGTGTATGTGGTGAACTCTCAGAACCAAACTGTTTCATCAGGTCCGATAGCGAATACAGGATACCTTGACAATACGTTTATAGACTTGCTTCCTACGCCAAGCGCGGAAGGAGTTCAATATAGCGTTAAGTCAATCCATGCAGTTAATTCGGATAGTATTACACACACGATAACATTCAGGTTAGTCGATTCGGGTAACGCTCGTAAAATATTTATATGTACCTTAGAGCCTAATTGGTCGGTTGCGTATTATAACGAACAAGGATGGGTAATTTATAACCAAAACGGAGTAAAACAATGAGTTGCTGTAACAATTATTTAGGAGCCTTCCCGCATAGTCAGAACATCCATACCGGATTAAGCGCGACTCAGAACGGGACATATACTTTAGAACTTGAATTCGCAGGTTCAAAACAATTCAAATATCTTAACATTATCGCACCGGATGAGATTATTGTTTACACACCATTCAATGAGAATTATACATATAAGATGCGTATTAAGCAACCTGACGGTACTTACTTAGAAGTTGACGGTTGTAGTGACCATACGTTTAAAACGTTTGTACTCGTTACAGAAGAGTGCGGAGAAGATTGTGAATTTGAATATAATTAACCAACTATGGAATTATTCTATTACCTACACATTATCATAACAATCGTATTAGTCGCATTGTTAGGCGTTGGATGTGGCGCATTCAGTTACTTCTTGGATTATTGCTTTTGGCCGGGGAGTGTATTTAAAGCATATCTACCATTCGTCGCTAGAATCGTATTGCCTAAATCAGAATGCAACGAGGTTAAACTACTAGCTCCTGAGCTACGTCCCGAAGAGTACGTTAGACGCGCCGAGAATTATATGCTGTTCAAATTACTTGGAGGCTGTATGTATTGCTTTAACGTATGGATCACGTTCGCTTCGTTCGCGTTGTTACCATTCGAATGGTATTACATATTCATATACACACCGGCTGCTCATTTCTTTCTTAGGAAGTTTGGCAATTAGAGAAGCGGTGGGGGTTGGGGCTAAGTTGAAGCCGTGAGTTTAGCGTAATGTTCAGTAGGATAAAATGTAAATCCCATTCTACCGTCTTTGTTTCCGAAATTATATTCTATTGTACCAATTTTAGCCATTTGATAAGCAACGTCTTTTTTATCGTCAAGTAATTCCATTGAAATAAAAGATAGTTCTTTTGCGTCCTCAGGAATCGGTTCACGTTTTAAAATTTCTCTCAGTAGTTTCTTAATTATATTTTCGTGAAGCCCTACCCAATTATTCATTATTTCATCCATAGCAGAAGGAAGCTCACTAAATTTATCGTCAAACTTATATCGTTCTAATTCCATACCTATCTATTAGTCTTTATCTTGGGGGTTAAGTGTTTCTATATAAGTCAAGTCTTAATAATTGAGTTTCCGCTAATTCATCGTACATAAATGGCATTACCGTCCAATAGTTATTTTTTACAAATACTTTGTTCTTTGCGGTTTTAAGGTTTAAAATATCCTCTTGTGTTAAAACAAATTCAGCCGACATTAAAACCCCGGTTTGATTCATTTTATTATCTAAAAATAATCCCTTCTCCATCCCCTTATAAGTTTAGTATTTCTTGTTTAGTTTATATTTAATTACTAGCATAACTATTAAGCTCGGTAAACAGGTTGTAACTGCCCAAATAATTATGTTTATCGGGTATTCTTTATCAAAAAATATAACTCGAATTAAAACATAGTGAGCGAATAATAGTTGTAAAATTAAACCGCCAAAAAACAAAATAATAAGTCCTAATAAAACTGCTTCTGTCATAAGTTTATAATTAATTCAGTATTGGTTTAGTCGCTAAATGATACAATATCGTGAACGGTTAATTTTTTACAAATATCACAATGATTTTCAGTAACAGTCATTTCAAGTTTATAAACTTTAAATCTAACAAATTCTTCAATCGAAGCGTGTTTTTTAGTTTGATAAAACCAATCGTTTAACCTTCCGCATCTTCTGCACTTTGTTTCATAGGTGTAATTTTCATTCGCTTCCATACTTCAAATATAGTTTTATTTCCTTAAATTTTTACAGTTAACACAGACTTCACCAACGTGTAAATCGTTATGAAATATAGACTGCCAATCGTGTTGACATACTGTTAAAGTTTCTATTTCCCCCTCTTTCCTTTCTTCCTTAGTAGGGGTGAGGAGGGAGTCATCCTCTATCCAATTTGATTTAACAGCTATATCTAATTTATTTTGTAGTTCTAAAATTATTTCAGTTCGATTATTAAACATTTCTAATATAGATTCCTTTTCCGCCTTCAACTCCTCAATCTCCTTTTGTTGGGATTCTATTTCAATAGCATATTTTGTTGAAAGAACTGTAAGCTCATTATTCAATTCTTCTCTTATAAAATTCTTTCGTTTCAATTCCGCTATCTCCTTATCCTTCTCCTCTACTATTGATTGAGTTTGGAGGGAGGCGAACTCTTGCATAGCTGAAAGAATAAACCCTTTTGCATTTTCTAATGTTTTTAATCCGCTTAGATGTTTATCAATTATTTCCTCAGCCGTTAAAGCCGTCTTGTTTTTAGTCATGGGTGGTTAGGTTAAAATATTATTTCCTTACGTATTAGCTCGCAACAAGCGTTTGTTATTGTTTTAAAGCTGTGTTTTTTCTTAAAATAATTAATAATAGAATACGTTGCTGTTTCTGATTTTTTCAAATGCTTTGCTATTTGTGGTAAAGTAAAGCCGTCAGCATACATTTGAAACACTTCAATCTGTTGTTTAGTAACTTTCTTAATCGTTTTGCTTTTTGTTATTTTGCCCATAATTTCTTTTTACTAAGGGTGGGGTTAATTATCTAATACCATTCTTTAAAGAGTTTTCGTATCTTCTTTTTTGGTCTATTTGTTTTTTTAAATCTTTACACTCTTTTTCTGTTCCGTTTTCAATAATAAAACGCTTTTCTGTTTGGTTGTAAAAACTCCAAGTTCCATTTTTATTATCAATTAATTTTAATCTCATCTTTATTTTCCTCCTTGTTTGTTAATGTTCTATGTTTTTAATATTAATGCAATTATCGCCGCAACATTCGTTATAGTTGACTTGCTTTTGTTCTTTACAACTACACATTACCGCCTCCTTCTCTGCATCGGGAGGGGTGAGGGTGTTAGAGCTAATAAATTTTAAAACTTCATCACGTAAACCATCAATAACTTCTTCAACATAAATCTCGTTTAAATCAGAGTTTTTTATTGGCGGGTTTTTTAAAAACTCCTTCACATAACCATCAAATATTGCATTTAATCCACTCACCTCACTTTGTACGACTTGGGGAGAGTAGGTTAACCCCGCTTTGAAGCCTTCTTTCCATAGTTTTGCATTTCCGCTCATTGAATATGGATTCAAATTATTTATCTCCTCCTCACTAACACTCGGTTTCTGCTTTGAGAGTAGGTGGTTGATTTCAAAATTATCATCAAAATATAGTTTAGCTACTAACCATTGGTCGTTATGATTTGTTGGATTTCTTGCAATCATATCACCGATTTTAGGGCTTCCATTTTCACTATCAGCTTGTGAAATTGAGACTTTGCGGTCTAAAATTTCACCTATTTCATAGGGTCTTAATTCTGCAATTTGTTTTCTTCTGTACTGTTTAAATTCTTCTTGTTTCATAGGTTAGGGGTTGGGGGTTATGGTTTAGGGTGAATAATTATACAACCATCTACAATATCAAACTTGTTGCCGAAAGGAAAGTTTATTATAGTTCTATCCGATTGTTTTATAATGTGTAATTCGGTGTTGAAATTTACATCCAGTAAAATCTCATTCTTTACTTCTGCTTTTGCTAACTCATCTAAGTTATGCAGTGATACTGTTCTTGCCATTCGTTCTTATTTATTTAGTCCCTATGTAGGGAGGGGTTACTTACTTATTATCTTGTTTTTAAAAATATGTACATCCGTTTTTCGTAGTTTAATACAGATAAAATATTATGGTTGTTTTTTAAAAACCTTAACCACCTATCTCTTTCCGATTGCCCTGTTTCGCCTTTTAATTCATTATGAGCGTATTTAAAATAGTTTTCAAGTTCTTGCTCATCAACCGCTAATTTCTGCTCAACAGTCATATTTAAAACAGCCTGACATAATTGATGTCCAATTCTTAAAGCCCTGTCTCTTTCGCTTACTTCTCTATTCATCTTTACTTAGTTTATTTACTGAAGGGGGTTAATACTTGGTTTCTTTTAAAATTTTATCAATTTCAATAAGGGTTTTATCTAATTGTTCTTGACCTTTTTTATCGCACATAGCCCAATCGTAACCTTGATTAGCGTGTTTTAATTTGACTATCTCGAGTTTTGCCAGTGTTAATTGTACGGTTAATTTAATTTTTCCTTTTTCATGTTATTTCTAGTTTTTAATTAATTTCTTTTCAGGTATAGTTAAATCATTAGTCCAGTATTCTGTAAAGCTCCCGGTGTCATTTAATAGTTCTATTCCTTCTGACTCGTTACGATTAGTAACGCCACTACTCCTAAAGCTATCCACATGGTTACTTAGATAGTATAGAGCGATTCAACTTCTTTTTACGGTCACGCTCTTGTAGGATATAAATATTAATCCTATTAGCTATGTCCTGAGTACAAACTCTTTTATCCCTAGCTCGAATAATTGTTTTATAGGTTATACCTGTCTTAGCGGTGCAATCCGCTATATTAGTAAGTTCTTTTTTCCAAATAGAAGCTACTGCTTTTGTTATTTTTATAGTTGGTTTCATGCTTCAAATGTACTATTTTTAAGTATTGGTATTATAATAAATTTAAATATTGAGTGTTAATAAATTCTAACTAATTGGTTTTAAGTGGGATTAATTTAAAAGTGGCATTATGTTGTCATTATTATTTGGTAGTCTCAAACTAATGCCGTTAATTTGTACATGAAACAATGCGACGAATGTGATAACGGTTATATCTACGAGTATGTAGGGGCTACACCTGAGAAGTGTCCGACTTGTAACGGTACAGGTGAAGTTGAGTTAACTGAACAGGAGCTAGCGTGTGAGCAGGGTTGGAGCGACCAAGACGAATTACACAGAACTAACTTAAGATTAAATAATAGGATATGAGCAATCCGACTAAAGAACAACTAAAGATGCTTAGGCATTACAGAGCTAGATTAAGGCTTGAGTTAAAATACAAGCATCCTGTAGGAAATAAGATGCGGTTTGTAGCCGAGATTAAACGAGTAACTGATTTTATAAAAGAACATACGCCACATAGCAAACGAATTAAAAACCATTCATTCAATTACTAATATGAAACTACAAGACATCGAACACCTACTAGCATTACCACACGAGGCTCAGGTTAAACTAAAGAACCTAGACGAAGAGTTTATTAGAGAAATGTCCCGATACTATGGCGCATACCTAGAGGACTCAATGTTCTTTACCTCAACCGAATTGAAACGTAACGATGTGACTTTAATATTAAACAGTAAACCTAAAACACTAACCAATAACTAAACGATTATGAAATTTACAGAAAATCCTTATTACAACCCGAAAGAATGTGGTTTAGAAATTTTTGATGAAGTAGAGACAGGCGGAAGCTATGAGTTTGATACGCTTGTTATTTTTAAAAAACTTGATGATAATACTTTGTGGTATGCTCAGGATAGTGGTTGCTCTTGTCCTACTCCTTTTGAATCATTTAACTCTTTAGCTTCTTTAAAATCAATTACGCTAGACACTTTTCACGGTTTTGATGAAGCTTTAAAAAACCATTACAACATTGAAATTAATAAGTATATCGAGGTAAAAGAAAAAGTAAAAAACTATTTAAGCCTATAACCACCATGACCCAACTCCCATACATAGCCATAGAAGGCGTAGGAAAAACAAAAGAAGAAGTATTAGACTCTTTAATAGCTATTGAACCTCTATTAGTAATGATGGGGTATGACAAGCCGAGAGAAGATTGGAATAACCATTACTGCACAGAGCTTCGAGGCGCTTGGGAATACTCTGTTATTCACCTTGAAAAAAAGTTAGAATACTACAATCATTTAGTTGGAGCGTCAAACATCCGCTTCAAATCCAACGAGATTAACAAGCTAATTAAATACATGATTGATAATAAATTTATAAAGTAAACAACGCCGAGAGGCTTAATACATACAATATGAAAAATAGAGAAACGTTAATTTTTGAAGCTTTAGGAGAAGTTTCAATGTGCTGGACACCTACACCATCTACACAAGTTTTTGATTCAACAAAAGCAAAAGAAATAGGTGAGAAGTTAGTAAAAGACCTTAATAGCCTAGACAAAGCAAATTTAGGATTAGCTAAGACCTCTGAATTGATTTACGAATTATCGGCACGTTGCGATACGGGTTCAATTGATAAAGGTGGAGATTATCGTACTGTTGATTCCAACTAACCCCCAACAACATTAATAACTAAAGACAAGAAGATGGAAACAGAAACATCAAGATTAGAAAAAATTAAATTAACGGTTCAGTTAACACTGGCAAAACTCGAGATAGTCAAATTAAAACACGCTAATCAAGGTTATGACTGGGCTATGTGCGATAAAGAAGGTCGTGAACAGTTAGATAATACTTTGATTGAAATTGATAAAATTTTAAAAGAAACCAAATACTAACCCCTCACTAAACTAATATGAACTATCTAAACTTCAACCAACATAAAGAACTGCCATTGTACCATTCGTTAAGTGATACTAAGGCTTCTTTTTCGCATAACAAGGAGGTAGAGGTAGGCGACTCGATTAGATTCGGCACGAATGATTATACAATAGTTTCAATAGACCAAAAAAAGAAATCAAGAGGAATGTTTCCTATTGGATTCATACCCGACTTTTATAAAGTAACAATTAAAAAAATATAACTATGGAAAACAAAATGATTACAGTAACGCAATTACCATTACAGGAAGTAATGAGTATTGCCAAAGCATTCGCAGAAAGTGGAATGTTCGTTGATACAAAATCAGCAGCCCAAGCAATCGTAAAGATTCAAGCGGGGCAAGAAATCGGAATGCCTCCGTTTGCAGCAATGACCGGAATACACATCGTTCAGGGTAAACCTACAATCGGTGCAGGGTTAATCGCATCGAGAGTTAAAGGCTCAGGAAAGTATGATTATAAGGTGATGCAACAAGACGAAAAGATTTGTAGTATTGACTTCTATCAAGGCAAAGAGAAAATCGGTAACAGTACATTTACAATTGAGGATGCAAAGAAAGCATTAACAAAGAACATTGATAAGTTCCCTAAGAATATGTTATTCGCTCGTGCTATCAGTAACGGTGTTAAATGGTTTTGTCCCGATGTGTTTAGTGGTCCGGTGTATGTGCCTGAAGAAATGAATCACGTTATTGAGGAAACTTCACATAAGGACTTAACTATTGACATACAAAGCTCAATTAATATTCTTAAGTCATCTACAACAGTAGAGGAACTACAAAACTCTTGGGCTTTAATCGGTAGCGAAATGCAAAAGATACCTGATGTATTAAAAACCAAAAACGAGATGAAGGATAAGTTATTGCCAGAATCGTCTAACTCTGCTATACCTGCTGTGTAATGGAGCTAGTAACAATAGTGATGCCCACAGAAAGATTTAAGGACGTAGTTAAACTATGCTCCCTTAAATCCGATGTGGACTACAAACTAAAATCGGTAAAGGTTCAAGATGATATGTTTATTAATGACCCTATTTGGCGTGAAATGAAAGTTAAAGCAGATAAACAGTATAAACAATTACAAGATTATGAATTTAAAAAAAGACACAATATCAATGGAAAATAATTTAATAACAGTTGACCCTAAAGAATTTGGGTTAGAAGAAACTAAAGTCACTGAGTTAACAAGTGGATTAAAAACAATCCTAGAAGAAAGGCAGATTTTATCCGATGCTTATGCGGATGTAATTTCATTAGAGATTACGGAAGAAACTTTACCAACTTTCAGAGAGTTGCGTTTAAAGATTCGTGACAATCGCACGAAAGGAATTGAGAAGTGGCATAAAGTAAATAAAGAATTTTTCTTAACCGGCGGACGTTTTGTTGATGCTATCAAAAATAAAGAGATAGCTGAGAATGAGAGAATGGAAAATCAATTACTAAACGCTGAAAAGCATTTTGAGAATTTAGAAAAGGAGCGTTTACTTGTTATACATAACGAAAGGGTAGCTCAATTAACGCCATTCAATTACGAAATAGGTACTATTGATTTTAGCGCAATGGATGATAATATGTTCAATGCAATATTAACTGGTGCTAAAAAGAATCACGAGGATAGAATTGAAGCTGACAAAAAAGCAGAAGCGGAGCGTCTTGAGGCTATTCGTTTAGAGGAAGAGCGTCAACGGTTACAAGTTGAAGAGTTAGAAAAACTTCGTATTGAAAACGAAGCGAAGGAAAAACAATTAGCTATCGAGCGTCAAGCTGCGGAGGAAGAGGCGAAAAGATTAAAAGCTAAAGCGGATGCTGAGTTAGCTGAACAAAAACGATTAGCTGATATTGAAGCTAAAAAACAAGCTGATATTATCGCTAAACAAAAAGCAGAAGCGGATAAGTTGGCTGCGGAATTAAAAGCTAAAGCGGATGCTGAGTTAAAAGAAAAACAACGACTTGAAGCGGAAGCTAAGGCGAAAATAGAAGCTGAAAAGAAAGCGGCTAAAGCGCCGGTAAAAGAAAAGCTAAGCGTTTGGATTAATTCATTATCAACCGAAATCCCAAATGGATTAGAAAAAGATAATACAGCTTTATTAATTCAGGCTAAGTTTGAATCGTTTAAAGTTTGGGCTAATCAGCAAATCGAATCTTTGTAATGACCTGCCGACTCGCTTCAACCGTGATTCGTGGAATGTCATACTCGGGAGGCTACCTTACGTTGATGTTTCCTAAGTATGACCGGATATACGAATGCACCACAGAGCTTGCTTACAAACTTGCTTACTCGGATAACCCGACTAAGTTCTTTAATCAGAATATAAAAAATAAACTACGAGTGGTTAACACTCATTAAAAACCAATATAAAAATGAAAAAAACAGAAAACAAAATGTTCAACAAAAACAAATTCTACATCATTCGTGCAAATAGAGCCGGGGTGTTTATGGGTAAAATTGCCTTTATTGAAGGTACAACAATTGGAGTTACTTCACTTCGTAGATTATACTACTGGAACGGAGCTTTAGATGTTTCTCAATTAGCAAAGCAAGGTGTAACAAAAGCAGGTAGCTGTAAGTTCTCAGAACAGTTAGACTCTTCCGATCTAAGCGTTGTTACGGAATTAGTAGAGTTTCACCCAATGACAGAAAAAGCGGTTACATCTTTAAACTCTGTACAAGCATGGAAAAGTTAATTAAGAAATTCATTTATGGCTCTGGCGATGGCTCTGGCTATGGCGATGGCTCTGGCTATGGCTATGGCTCTGGCTCTGGCGATGGCTCTGGCTATGGCTCTGGCTCTGGCGATGGCTATGGCTATGGCTATGGCTCTGGCGATGGCTCTGGCTATGGCGATGGCTCTGGCTATGGCTATGGCTCTGGCTATGGCGATGGCG
>Ga0208863_1001571_pt1 | contig 13939 bp, 10 predicted proteins | sample RifOxyD3_FD_184040 | JGI IMG/M metagenome (GOLD analysis project Ga0208863, IMG submission 184040) | Soil microbial communities from Rifle, Colorado - Rifle Oxygen_injection D3 (SPAdes) | ecosystem: Environmental > Terrestrial > Deep subsurface > Rock core/Sediment | place: Rifle, Colorado...
CGGCCTTCGAGCAGGTGGGGGGCTGGCACTCGGACACGATCGTCGAAGATACGGAATTGGGCCTGCGCTTGTTCGAAGCCGGGTATTCCGCCCAGTACACTAACAAGCGCTACGGCTTCGGCCTTCTGCCTGACACCTTTGAGGCTTACCGCACTCAGCGGCACCGCTGGGCTTACGGCTCGGTCCAGATCATTCGCAAGCACTGGCGTCATTTGCTTCCCAGCAATCCCGCCCTGACTCATGCCCAGAAGATGCAGTACGCCACCGGCTGGTTCCAGTGGCTGTCCGATGCCCTGGGCGTGCTGGTTGCTTTGCTCAATCTGGCGTGGGTGCCCCTGGTACTGGGCTTTGACATGATGGCCCCCACTGTTGCCATGACGGTTCCCATCCTGACCGCCTTTACGGTCAACGTCGCGCATTGCGTCTTGTTGTACAAAGTGCGGGTCAAGGCGGGGATCATCCCCACCCTGTCCGCTGCTCTGGCCGCTATGAGCCTTCAATTGACTGTGGCCCGCGCCGTCTATGACGGGGTTGTGCGCGATGGTCTACCCTTCCTGCGTACGGATAAGGGTGGTGCCAAACGCAGCAGCAGCGGCATGGTGGTGGGCAAGGAAGCCTTGCTCGGCATTGGTCTGACCATCGCCGCCTCCACACTGATCTTGACCAATACGGCTGAAGTGCTGGAGATTAAGGTGTTTGCTGCCACTGTAGCGGTGCAGGCGTTGCCGTTCTTGGCCGCCATCGTGATGCGATTGATCGAGTTGGGGGGGCGTTCGGCAAAGTACGACGCGCAGAACGGAGCGCCGCAGACTTAAGTTGTTTAGGGGGACGAGATGCGGGAAATCATCGTACTTCTGTTTGTGATCGTCACTGTGCTGATGATTTTTACCGTGTATGCCGCCACCCGCGCATTTCAGCCGATCGGGGCGATTATTTTCATCACCCTGACGGCGGCCTTGCCCTTGACCGTGCTGATCAACTGGCTGATTTGGCTGCGCCGTAAGAAGAAGGAAACCCGCGAGGCCGAAGCTGCCGCCGCCATCGCCGAACACGGCGAAGGCGACGTGGAACTTTAGGCCTGGGTGATGAACGTGCCGACGCTGGTCAGCCAGAAGGCACCAGCCACACCACCGATCACGCGCAACAGCATTGTGTTAATCGGCGTGCCTTCGGACTTCTTGCGAGCGTCCATGGCGTAGTAGATCAGGCCCAAGGCGAAGGTGATGACCAAGGCGTACAGGCCGGAGTACACGGTGGAAAAGGGCAGGGTTTCGAACATAGACATTTTATTTTTCCTTATTCTTATGTCTTCGCGGGTTTTCCCGTCGATGTTGTCCTGACGTTAGCCGGGTGAGACTGATTTTTTGCTGATCTCGGTTTTCAGAAAGCGTTCAGAAAACTTGAACCTGCGTTTTTTCTCGTCTTATCGGTCTTGTGTCGGGGCGGGTCTAACCGCAACGACCGTCAGTGAGATGTGTATAGCATACCTTAGAAGGCTTTGTTATGCGTTTATTGCATAGCTAGTGTCCGCTAATGAATCGGCTTGTACAAAGGCCGCATTCTTCTTCCACATGCTGTCGATCCGGAGCACACTTTCGACACAAACGTTTTAGACGATGGAAACTGGAACAGCAAAGGAGAGGTCACATGCGGGTCGTGGTCGCGGTTATTGTGGCGTTCATGGCGGCGTTGCCCGCTTGGGCGGCGGGTCCGAGTCTGGTGGCGAGCGACAACGGTAAGCCTCAAGCCTTGACCCTGGAAGCGCTGGACGCCCATGTGGTGATCCGGGGGTTGTTGGCCGAGACCACCATGACCATCACCTTCCGCAACCAACTGCCCCGCGTTCTGGAAGGTGAGTTGGTGTTTCCCCTGCCGGAGGGCGCTACGGTCAGTGGCTACGGCCTGGACATCGACGGCCAGATGATCGAAGCCGCTGTGGTGGAAAAGCAAAAGGCACGCGTGGCCTTTGAAAAAGAAGTGCGCAAAGGCGTGGACCCGGGCCTCGTGGAATGGACCCGAGGTAACAATTTCCGCACCCGGGTCTACCCCATACCTGCGCAAGGAACCCGTACTGTCATGCTCCGTTACGTCAGTGACGTGGTGGGGGACGCCTACCTGCTGCCGCTTGCTTTGGGTCAGAAGGTCAAGGAGGTGCACGTCAAAGCCGAGGTGGTGCGCGGAGTTGCCGCTCCCACCGTGAGCAGTGGACTGGCCGACCTGAAATTCACCCCGTGGGAGGACCGCTATGTGGCCGAGGCCAAGAGCCGGGACACCCGTCTTGATCAAGACCTCCGCATCACTCTGCCCGGCCTGCCTGACCAATTGGTCAGCGTGGAAACCGATGGCACGGACGATCCCGTGTTTGTCGTTCATGAGCGCCCTAAAATCCTTCCCGCACCCCCCGCGTTCCCCGCACCCAAACGGGTTGGGTTGTTCTGGGATGCCTCTCTCAGCCGGGCTTCCACCCAACTGGAGGCGGAGAAGGAGTTGATCCGGAGTCTGCTGAAAGAATGGAAAGACGTTACAGTAGACGTGGTGGTGTTCCGCGACCGGCCTCAGCCCGTGCGAAGCTTTGAGCCGTCTAAGGATCAAGCCAAGCTCCTGGAGTCCTATTTAAGTGAAGAGCCGTTTGATGGCGGTACCACCCTGGACGCCTTGACCTTTCCCCAGCGGACGGCGGGGGGCCAGCATTACGATCTGCACCTGCTGTTCAGCGACGGGTTGGGCAATCTGGACCGCCAGCTTCCCCCCGCCTCTCCGGTTCCCTTATTCACCGTCTCGGGGGAAAGCGGAGCCGATCACCTCAAGCTCACCGCCATCGCCGCGCAAGGTCAAGGCGAGCACCTCAACTTGTCCCGTCAGACGCCCGCACAAGCCACCGCCGCTCTGACCGCACCGCGCTTTGGATTCCTGGGGGCCGAATTCGACCCCCAGCAAGTGAGCGAGGTCTACCCCGCCCGCTGGACCCCCATCACTGAGCGGTTCCAGTTGACCGGGCGCTTAAAGGCCAAAAGCGCGACCATGACGCTGCGCTTTGGCTATCGCGGTGGACCGGAAACCAAGGTTGCAGTGACCCTAAACCGCGATGGAGCCAGCGATACGGGGCTGGTCCCGCGCTTCTGGGCCCAGCGCAAGGTCAACGATCTGGCGCTCTTCCCCGATCGCACGCATAAGCAAATGACCGCACTAGGTCGGCGCTATGGGTTGGTCACTCCGGGAACGTCCCTCCTCGTCTTGGAAACCTTGGAGCAGCATGTGGAGCACGACGTTGAGCCCGCCGCCAGCCGCGTAGAGATGCGGGCGCAGTGGAGTGCTCTAAAAGATAGCCGCGCTCAAGATCAGGCTGAAGCCCAGAAAACCAAGCTGGAGCGGGTAGTCGCCCTGTGGGAAGACCGTGTAGCGTGGTGGGAGGAAGATTTCACCAAGCCGCGCAAGCCGGTTGATCCTCAACCTTCGGAAACGGGCGAGCCCACGTTCTTGGACCGCCTCGTGCCGAGCATGCCGACAATGAGCGATAGAGCTAGCGCCATGCCCGCTCCCGCCGCTATGCCGGAAGCCATGTACTCCATGGGAATGGATGGCGCAGCAATGCCGTCCCGCTCGGTCGTTGGCGCAGACAGCGGTGGCGGAGGAGCGGTAACGTCTCCCGCGCCTTCTCCGACCATCACCCTCACGCCTTGGGATCCGGCGACCCCGTATATGGCGATCCTTAAAGCCGCCCAGGCCAAGGGGCGGGCCTACGAGTCCTATCTGGATCAACGGGCCGGGTATGGTGACAGTCCGGCCTATTACCTGGACGTGGCGGGTTGGTTCGCCGCCAACGGTTCTCAGGATATGGCGCGGCGCATTCTCAGCAGCATTCTCGACCTGGGCCTAGATGACCCAGCCTTACTGCGCATCGTCGCCTTCCGGCTGGCCGAGCAGGGCGAGTTGGATGAGACGGTGCGTCTGCTCGACGCGGTGCGCGACTTGCGGCCCGAGGAGCCGCAAAGCCACCGCGATCTGGCCCTTGCTCTCGCCCGACGGGGTGAAGACGCCAAACGGCAGTCCGCCGACCCCGCCGGAGCAGCTCGCGATCTGACCCGCGCCATGGCGCTCTTGCGCCATGTGGTGATGACGGACTGGGATCGGTTTGCTGAGATAGAGGTGGTGGCCCTGGAGGAGTTGAACCGTCTTCTGGCCGTGGTTGATCGGCTGGATAAGCCGGTGCGCTCCGCCGTGACCGCCCCCGATCTGGACAAGCGCTTAAAAAAGCTTCTGGCTCTGGATGTACGGATCGTGCTGGGCTGGGATTCGGATCTGACCGACATTGACCTTTGGGTGGTTGAGCCTACCGGCGAGAAGGCCTTCTTCGATCATCGGCTGACCGTCATCGGCGGGGCCGTCTCGAAAGATTTCACCCAAGGCTACGGCCCGGAGGAGTATGCCTTGCGCCGTGTGAGGCCGGGCGCGTATGTGATTCAAGCCGACTACTTCGGCTCCCAGCAGCAGGCCTTGACCGGCTCGGTGACGGTTAAGGCGGAGGTCTATACCAACTATGGTCGTCCCAATGAGCAACGCCGCGACCTTACCCTCCGCCTACCTCAAACCAAGACAACGGTGGAGGTAGGTCGGGTGGAGTTGAAGTAAAATCACACCGTCTTAGTCGGATAGGCGCACAAATCCCGTACCGAACAGAGGGGGCAGGCGGGGGTACGCGCCTTGCAGACATAGCGACCGTGCAGGATCAGCCAGTGGTGGGCGTGACGGGCGAAGGCCGGAGGGACCACGGCCAACAAGCCTTTTTCCACCGCTAGGGGGGTCTTGCCCGGGGCCAGTCCGGTTCGGTTGGCGAGGCGGAAGATGTGGGTGTCCACCGCCATGGTTGGCTCCCCAAAGGCTACATTGAGCACCACATTGGCGGTCTTACGGCCCACCCCCGGCAGGGCTTCCAGGGCCTCCCGGTTGTGCGGAACCTGTGAGCCGTGGCGCTCCACCAAGAGGCGGGAGAACTTGATAATGTTCTCAGCCTTGGCGTTGTAAAGTCCGATGGTGCGGATGTAGCGTTTGAGCCCCTCCAGCCCTAGGGCCAGCATATTTTCCGGTGTGTCAGCTACCGGCCAGAGGGCGGCGGTAGCCTTGTTGACGCCCTTGTCGGTGGCCTGGGCGGACAGCACCACCGCCACCAGGAGGGTGTAGGAATTGGTAAACGCCAATTCTGACACGGGCTCCGGGTTGGCCGCCGCCAGCCGTGAAAAGAACGCCTGAACCGCGTCCGGGCTCATGGGGTCGGAGCGAGCGCCTGGTCAAGCAAGGCAATGGACTCGCTTACCCCATAAAGAGCGATGAAGGAGCCAAAGCGCGGCCCTTGGTCCTGTCCCAGCAGGATTTGGTAGAGGGCTTGGAACCAATCGCGCAGCGCGCCTACACCGGCCTCGTGGGCTTTACCCACTTCGTAAACCAGGGTTTGCAGGGTTTCGGCGTCGGTGGCCGGGGTGGACGCCAGTTTAGCCCGCAACTCACCCAAGGCTACCCGTTCGGCCTCGGAGGGGGCGCGGAAGGTCTTGGTCGGCTTGACGAAATCGCCGTAGTAGGCGATGGCGTAACGCACCATGGCGTCGAGCAGGGGGCTTTTTTCCGGCTTGGCGTCTGGGGCGTAGCGGGTGATATAGCCCCACAGCACCTTGGGGTCGTCGGTGTGGGCCACCCCGACCAGATTGAGCAGCAGAGAAAAGCTGACCGGGCTGTCTCCCACGGGCGGATGGCCGTTGTGGATATGGAACACCGGGTTGTTCAGCTTGTCCTTGTCCTCCTGAGTGGGGAAGGCCGCGCAATAGCCCATGTATTCATCCACGTTCTTGGGGATGATGTCGAAGTAGAGCTTCTTGGCGGTCTTTGGCTTTTGATACATATACAGGGCGAGACTTTCCTGGGAGGCGTAGGTCAGCCACTGCTCCACAGAAATGCCGTTACCGCGAGACTTGGAAATTTTCTCGCCTTTTTCATCCAGGAACAGCTCATAGGTCAGATTCATCGGCGGCTCGCTACCGAGCGCTCGGCAGATGCGAGAGGACAACTTGACCGACTCGATCAAGTCCTTACCCGACATTTCATAGTCCACACCCAGAGCGTCCCAGCGCATGCCCCAATCGGCCTTCCACTGGAGCTTACACTGGCCGCCAGTGACCGGGGTCTCCACCTTCTTGCGGGTGGCGGGGTCTTCGTAGACGATGGTTCCGGCGTCGGTGTCCAGGTCAATCACGGGCACTTGCAGCACATGACCAGTGCGCGGGCAGACCGGCAGGAACGGCGAATAGGTGGCCCGGCGCTCCGGCCCCAGGGTCGGCAGGACGATGTCCATAACCTCCTGATGATGGCGCAGTACCTTGAGCAAAGCCTGATCGAACATCCCGGACTTATAGCACTCGGTGGCGCTGCGGAACTCGTACTCGAAGCCAAAGCCATCCAGGAAGCCGCGCAAACGGGCGTTGTTGTGATGGCCGAAGCTCTCATGGGTGCCGAAAGGATCGGGCACCGAGGTCAAGGGCTTGTTGAGGTGCTTGGCCAGCATGTCCTTGTTGGGCACATTGTCGGGCACTTTGCGCAAACCGTCCATGTCGTCAGAAAAGGCGAACAGTCGGCTGGTCAGTTGCGGCGCGATCAGCTTCAAGGCATTGCGCACCATGGTGGTCCGCACCACTTCTCCGAAGGTGCCGATGTGGGGCAGGCCCGAGGGCCCGTATCCGGTCTCGAACAGCACATAGCCCTTCGCCGGGGTTTTGCCTTTCAACCGCTCCAGCAGGGCGCGGGCCTCTTGGAAAGGCCAGGCGTTGGAGTGGGAGGCAAGTTCGGCGATGTGGGACTGGGCGAGCCAGGATTCGTTGGTCATGGTAGCGTTGATCTTCCAATTTTAAGCAATGCCGCAAGCTACGGGGAGCTAAGACAAGCGTCAAGCGGGGGATGTGCTACCGCACAATGATGAGGGCTTATTGTGCCGCCCTAATCTCCAATTTTTCAATGGATTACCACTGTGCGTCGTGATAGCATCAGGCGACTGATACTAAATTGACGCGGTGATTATGCTTGAGATTTCAGAGAAAGAGATTCTACGAGGTCTGCGCCAGGATAATCCTTGGTGGGAGTCCGCCGGGGTTCCCGTTGCCTCTGAGTTTTCCAAGAAACGTGCCTACTTTGAACGCTTTAAGGACGTTGCCCTGAATTGGGAGGTGCGTCGCTCGATAATTCTTATGGGACCGCGTCGGGTTGGCAAGACGGTCATGCTCAAGCAATTGATCAGACAAATGATCGAGGAGGGCTTTCCCCGCAAAAGTCTGCTCTTCGTATCTATGGACACCCCCCTATACAGCGGCATGTCTCCAGAGCGAATCCTGGAGCTGTTTGAGAAACATGCAAACCTTGCTTCTAGCGAGCGCCGGGTAGTCATCTTAGACGAGATTCAGTATCTCAAGAATTGGGAAGTTCATTTGAAGGTGCTCACCGACCGCTACCCCACCACGCGCTTCATCGCCTCGGGGTCTGCGGCGGCGGCCTTGCGGTTGAAGAGCCTGGAGTCCGGGGCCGGACGTTTCACGGACTTTTTTCTGCCTCCCCTGACCTTCGCCGAGTACCTCAAATTCTCCGATCTTGAGAGTGAACTCATCGCGCCTGGGGAAGGCATGAAATTGCTTTGCAGGGCAAAAGATATTGACAGGTTGAATGCCGCATTCATCGACTATCTCAATGTGGGTGGGTACCCTGAAGCGGTCATGAATCCCAGCGTTCGCGCAAACCCCGAACAGTTTCTGGGTCGGGACATTATCGACAAGGTTCTACTGCGCGACCTTCCCAGCCTCTACGGGATTCAGGACACCCAAGAGCTTAATCGTCTGTTTATGACCATCGCCTACCACTCGGGCCAAGAGATTAACCTGGATAATTTGGCGAAAAGCTCCGGGGTGGCGAAAAACACGATTTCCCGCTATCTGGAATACCTGGAAGCGGCGTTTTTGATCGTGCGGGTGCGTCGGGTGGATGACAATGGGCGAACTTTCCAACGTGAGAGACATTTTAAGGCTTACCTGACCAACCCGTCCATGCGCGCCGCCCTGTTTACCCCTCTGAGAGATGGCGATGAGGCTCTGGGAAACATGGCGGAAACGGCGGTGTTCAGCCAATATTTCCATACCAATCAAATGAAGAATATATTTTACGCCCGCTGGAAAAGCGGACGCCAGGACCGGGAAGTGGACATGGTGCTGATTGATCCCGCCACCCGCCGCCCCTTGTGGGCTTATGAAATCAAATGGTCAGATCGCTTCGCGGATCACCCTGAGGAGTTAAAGGGGCTGATCGAATTTGCCAAAAAGAACGAACCTCTCCACATTCCACCGGAGGCGTCCACCAAGACGAGGACGGAGGAGACCACCGTGGACGGCGTCGTTATTCGACATGTCCCGTGTGCTCTGCACTGTTATCAAATTGGTCGCTATGTCGCGCGGTGATCTCATGCCGGGAAGGGAAGGCCGTGAAGAATAATACCCTTAGTAGCGCCCCCCCCCTGCGCTTAGGCTTGATCGGGGCGGGGCGGTGGGGGCGCAATGTGATCCGGGCGGCAGGCGCGCTGGACGGGGTGCGACTGACTCGGGTCGGCTCCAGCAACCCGCAGACGGCGGGGCTGGTGGGTCCGGGGTGCATCGTCTGTACCGACTGGCAAGACGCGCTTGATCCTTCGGCCATTGACGGTGTGGTGATCGCGACCCCGCCCGCTCTGCATGCCGACATGGTGCGCACGGCGCTGGAGCGGGATATTCCGGTGCTGGTGGAAAAGCCTTTGACCGCCGATTGGGCAGAAGCCGAGGGGATTAGAGAACTGGCGAAGGCACGGCAAGGGCTGGTGCTGGTGGATCATATCCACCTGTTCTCCCCAGCCTTTCAGGCGTTGGCGGAGTTGGCGCAAGCGGTCGGCCCCATTCGGGCGCTGCGGGGGCGGGCGGGCAACTTCGGCCCGTTCCGTGAAGATGTCTCGGTCCTGTGGGACTGGGGACCGCACGATGTCAGCATGGCGCTGGCCCTTCTGGGGGGGCGTCCTGAGACGGTAATGGCACGGCGCTTATCCCGCGATGAAAAGGGCGAGGTGATCAGCCTAGGTCTGACCTTCGCGGGCGGGGTCGAGGCCGAGTTCACTCTGGGCAACATTCTACCCGCTAAGGCGCGCATGTTCGCCGCGCACACGGATCGGCTGGTCCTTGTTTACGACGATTTGGCCGCAGACAAGCTGACGGTGCATCCACCCACGGCTGGGTTTGCCGATCCCACCGGTCCGGGCGAGCCGATCGCTATTTCACCCGAGCCCCCCTTGACCATCGCCTTGACCACATTCGCCGAGGCCATCCGAAGCAACGAGCGTGCGACCGAGAGCTTGGACCTCGGGGTAGACGTGGTGGCGGTGTTGAGCGCGTGCGAAAAGGCCTTGGGGGAAAGTTTATCCCTTTGATGTTCTTTGGTGGGCGCAGCAGGACTCGAACCTGCGACCCGCTGATTAAGAGTCTCAGAAGTATTTCAAGATGTCAGGGACTTAGCAGAACACGCGGAAATCATTCAATCGAATCGTCTAAGGGGAATTCCAACTGTTCTCCGCCTCTCGAAACCGTCAAAACAATCCGATCACCCTTCAATGTGACATCCAAACGTATATTGAGGTCTTCGAAGAACACGGCTCGTGGTTGATCCACGTCCATAAACCCAAAGAAGGTGAAAGGAATTTCACAGGTGTCCGCAGCAGTCTTTCTGGACAATACTTGGATGTCGCTAAGATCAATGTTTGGTTTACCGGTGGTCCCGGGTCTGCGAAGACCTGTATGTTGCAGGATTAATCCAACATCAAAGCCTCCTACCTTCTCTTTCTTTTTGTCTGCTGCAGCGATGATGTCGCCGAGAGCAATGCCCTCTATATTTGCAAGCGCCCGAAATACTTCATAGAGATCCGCCAGTTCGGTCGTCTTTTCCTCATCGCTTTCTGCCTCTCGGACCTCTAACGCCTCCTCCAGAACTTTACTGATGAGGAATGCCTTTCGGGCACTGTCAGGAGCCTTAAGGGAAGTTTCAAATTCTTGTCGCTGGGTTATTTTTTCAGGGATTTTATCCCTGACTAATTTTCCCAACGCAGTTACCTTTCGAGTACGTGAGTGATCCTTAAACCCAGTCGAAACGACGGCGCAACCCGCAGCACGTAGCTGATAATAGGCATGCGCAAGTGTTGAGCCATTTAGGCGAACCGGAACACCTGCATCAAGAGCAGTTTGCCCCACTTCGGTGATGAAGCCTGTATCCCGCATAAGGTTGAGGTTAAATGGCGTTAATTCGAGAGCCAATCTAGGTTGTGGTATATTTGTGTCCTTGAATCTTTTTAGACTTTCCCGATCGGTAATAGTGATGATTTGGTAGTTCGTTCGATCCGTATTTGGTTCCGCTTCGTGAGCGTCGTTCCAATACCAAGGCACGTTGAAGTTCTTTTGGTCTTCATCAATGCACCCCACAAACCACATTACATGGCAGGGCTTATCCATTCGATCGGCAATGGCTTTCGTCCGCGTGGCGATTTCCAATACCTCTTTCTTTTCTATGCAGTGGAACCGGGCAAGTTCATTTTTGATTCTCTGATGCTTCCAGCCGCCATCATCAGACGAAACAAGAAAATCAGATTTGTATACAGGATAATCAGTCACTGTGCCTGTTGGCAGATGAACTTCCCAAATATCATAAGGGCAATATTGCAATGCATCGGGCAATCCCCACAATGCGTGAATTTCCACTTCGGGCTGATTAGGATCTGCCTTTGCCCAAGCACTGGCTTTAGCCGCAATGAAATGGTGTGCAACGAAAGCATAGTCTTCTGGCTTACTACTTTCGGATAGGATTTTAGCAGATACCTCAATGCACCAATTTGCTGCTTCGTCAGGACCAATACATTCAGTTCGAGGCAGATTCATTTTCTTTTTGCCTGCCCGGGTACTAGTCCTGATGACAATGCCTTGAGGACCGATGAGGGACGCAAACTCATCCCTCAGCTTCACTCTTCCTTGTACATCATCGGCTTTGGGCAATTTGGAGAATGGGATGTAGAACAATATTGGTTTGTAGGGTGCCTCAGCCTCCCACAATTCTTCAAGGACTTTCAACTTATCCCAATCACTCAATGAACCAGGAGTGGCACACGAAAGAAAATCACCCGTTTCTGCTGATGGTGTATGTCTCGGGGGAATTCGAATTTGATATGGATTCACTCCGACTAAGTCTTCGTCCTCTTCGTCGATCTGAACTAAGTAATAAATGTCTCCATCCGTAACCCATTCGCAGTTTACCCTCTCGGAATGGCCATGCATGAGCTCATTATTAATCCACGCACCAACTGAGCCAAAAAGGCGTTCTCGGCTTCTGGCGGTCTGGCTTTTCAATGGAAGAGACTCATTTGCAGCTTGATCACGTTGAGAATTTAAGCGCGTACGGCTTGCGATCCCACTAGTGCCAACTTCGCTCCATTCCCAATGGTCACGAGTTTTGGCAATACGCAACAAATTACCAAATTCTCCCTTAAACACTGGGGTGATATAACTTTGAATAACGAGCGCGACCTTTTTGTCAGGAGCAGAGCGCAGAACATCCGAAACAGCTCTTTCCAACTCATCAGGTGGAGAACCTGTTCCTGCTTCGATGATGACGCTCTGATAACTCCCCCTGTCCCAAATTGATTCACCAATGATGCTCGAACGCACAATCAGTTTACCCGTCAGGGAAAGCAAGTCAGTGATTTGGGACAAGCCCCGCTCCCCAACTTCGGGATGACCGACAAGCTCAGAACCGCTTTCTTCCAGGATGGGATAAGAGATAAGTAAAAATGGTGGCGTCCATAGTCGCGGGATCGTCGCAAGCATACTCCCTTTAGTTCCAAAATGGTGCTTTATAGCCTCAGCGTCAGGAAGTGAAACTGGATCAGAGCCAATGGAATAAAGGGAGGGCGGGATCATTTTTTCTCAACAGTTCCAAATACAGCATTGGCAATATTGGACAGAAGGCCGCTTACACCATCAGAAAAATACCCTACCAGGAAAGCAAGCCCCAAAGTGAGGGCATGTCCTGTTGGGTCCGCTCCATTTGGCAAAGGCCCATGAAACAGCCCCGCATCATATAGGGTCATTACAACACATGCATAAACGCCACCAGTGAACGGCACAAAAAAACGCCACAGACGGCGATCAAGATGCCACTTGCCCTTGGCAACAGCGTGAATCAACCACTTTATTGAGAACGTAACCCCACCCACACAACCGACGAAGAAAATGGCCAAGAGTGAGAAATTTACTGAAGCCGCAGTTCCTTGTGATGCCTCATCACCTTGGATTAGGATGAAGGTGTAGTGTTGATTGACAAGGCTAACGGATATACCGGCTATGAAAATTAACGCGGCTAATATCCCAGCAAGCACCGTGGCTTCAAATTTAATAGCTTTTAGTGCTTTATCATCCTTATAAATGGATTTCCAATCCCCCCTTTTACGACCATCCTGATGATCGTCATCAGCGCCGCCAAGCGGCCCCTTGGAGGGGGTGCCTTTGCCTAGAGGCAAAGACTTTTCCTCTTGCGCTCCATTGCTCTCGCCCCCATTGGGAGAATTGGAAGACAAAGTCACGCCCCTTATGCAGTTAAGTTCTGAAATGTACTTATCGTAGTTCGGACGTTTTCAATGTGAGGATGGGTCTTGTAGTTCCATGCTTCCGGCTGACCAGATAGGTTCGCGATAATGCGGCGAAAAAACTGTGATCCGACAGAAGATGTATTTTGGGTGGAAATTGTCTCGTCACCCCCACCTGCTACAAGATAAGAGCAATGCTGAGGGAGCGAAGAGTAGACTTCCGACGGAGTGCTGAGCATCCAATCTAAATCAGTTGCTTTTCTGACGGCTGTTACAAAATCTTCAAAGACAAAGGGGGGGTCAATCAGCACATGCAGATGGGCATGATCGACGCCACATCCGATTACTGATCCAACATGGTCAGGACCATGCTCAAACCAAATTGCCCTGTGCGCAGGAACACGTACGTGATCAAGCAACTCACTGATTATATCCAGAGGTTCATGGGAATACTGCAAACGCCAGTCGGCAAAATTAACCTTGTGCTCCCGAGGAATCACCAAAAGCCAGTTTGGCACAATTGAGCCAAGGGTAGGCGTAACAACACAATCCTGCAGCTCCATCAGGGGCTGGTCATATTCAGCCAGACCAAATTGTGCGCCGGATAGAAGAGCCCGATATCTTGAATTGTCAGTTCCGGATTCTTCGAAGAAGTGGTTGTCCATGATGAGGCTGCACCTTGTGCTTTATCGTAAAATTCTGCTCAGATTGTAGCAGGATCGTGGTTCGAAGTCATTCTTGAACAGATTTTGGCTGGTTTTCTTTGTTTTACAACAAGTTCTGAGACTTGATCATATCTAGCGACACCAGAAAGTATCGTCTTGGTGATGAGAATCACCCCATATCTCCATACCGTAAAGGCTCACCTACTCAAGGCTTACGTCAACTTTTCAACGTGGTGTCCCAAAGGTGTCCGAAAACAAATCAAGGCCTCAGCGCATAACCGCTAAGGCCTTGAAAATATTGGTGGGCGCAGCAGGACTCGAACCTGCGACCCGCTGATTAAGAGTCAGCTGCTCTACCAACTGAGCTATGCGCCCCCAAGGGCGGGACGACCCGCTTTGGGAAGTCGCGGTTATTACAAGAGCGCTCGGCGTTTGTCGATAGCTTTCTCACCTACAGGATATTTTCCGCTTTTCCGCTGTGTATTAACTTGTCAGTAAAAATGAATCGCATAAACTCCCGGTCGCAGAAAAGGGCAATTTTCTCAAGCGGGCGTAAGGGTGAAGGCATGTTCAAGTCCAGACGGCGTATTTTGATTGTCGATGACAG
>Ga0208863_1001572_pt1 | contig 13934 bp, 7 predicted proteins | sample RifOxyD3_FD_184040 | JGI IMG/M metagenome (GOLD analysis project Ga0208863, IMG submission 184040) | Soil microbial communities from Rifle, Colorado - Rifle Oxygen_injection D3 (SPAdes) | ecosystem: Environmental > Terrestrial > Deep subsurface > Rock core/Sediment | place: Rifle, Colorado...
GGATTAAGTGCATTAATGCCCAAAATCGGTTCTCCCTTCCAGCCACTTTCTTTTAATTTTTGTTCTGCCCATTCTTTGCCAGCAGGCTCAAATATCCATGCGGTATCAGTGCCAAGTTCCCCTGATAATCCGAGTTTTTCCACTTCTTTCATAGACGGCTCTGTGCGTGAAATGATATAAGCATTTTTACAATAATGTTTTACAAAAGCTCTTAAAAGCCAGTCCATTTCGCCTGCTTCACTTCCATAAGCAACAGCTTTTTTCTTTTGTGAGTCCATAAGACCTGCTGCACCTGCCATAAAAACAGTAAGGGCATTGGCAAATTTGGATTTAAAACATGCACCCTCAGACATTACCACTAAATGATGACTAAATGTTGCATGTAATAAATCTTTGAAAAACATTGTATTAAATTCTATTACATTAGTGTTTTCATCAAAATATCCCTTAATTAAGTCTTTATTTAATGTCATTACTGAAATTTCTATATTATCTTTACCTAAAATATGATAAAACTGGTCTACCATTGCTTTAACACGTACATCTGCCCCTGTATTTCTTGCCCCGTTATATCCGCACAATAAAATTTTCAGCTTTTTACCAGGAGACCATTGGTCATATTCCGGAATTACATGTAAAAATTTTAGTAACTTTGGAAATTTTGCAACCTCAATCAAGCCTGCCATTATTATTTCTATAACAGCATCCATGTTAAAAACATTCAATAATGAATTTTTCATTTTTTCCCCCTTTATTTTTCAATTATCTGCATTGCTATCTCCACATTTTTCCACGCAGATTGTTTTAATGAAAAAATAGTACTGTTTAACTGACGTTTATACAAATTTTGATTATTCCATACAGTATTTATTGTATCGGTTAAAACATCTACCTCCTGTAAAGCAGTTACTGAAGGAAGGCATGGATAACCAACTATTTGTGAAAAGTTATAAATTTTGGGGTCATAAACTATACCAATTGCCGGGATTAAATTCATGATAATAGAATGAAGCCTCATTCCTATTACCATTTGCATTTCTTTTATTACACTCATCATTTCATAAGGATTAAGTGTTTGTTTTAAAATCGCAACAGGCGGAATATGTGATTTTGGTCTACAAAAAATGGACCTTAGCAATTCCTCGGCAAACCATAAATCCGTTGACATCTGAAAAGGAATCAGCAATAACTGGATTGAATATTTATATGCCAGTTGTGTTATTATGGAACTAAAACTTTTTAATTGTCTTTCATACCATGTCTGCCAGGGTCTTAATGCAATTCCTATAACAGGAGAATCAGGGTCTAAAGAAGTATGGGCAATAATAGCCCTTGCAACATCCCTGTCTGCTGAAGAGAGTATTAAGGCAGGATCAGCAGTAATATTAATGTTATTAGTATCTATCCCAAGATTAACCAGTTCTTCCGAAGAAGCCTCATCCCTTACTGTAATGGCAGTTAAATTGTTAAAACTCCTTTTTACTATATTTTTACTTAAAATACCATTTAAAGGACCAATGCCCTGAGCAAATATCATTGTTGGAATTTTTAATTTTTTTGCTAATGTTACTAATCCTCCATAATAAATTGAACTTCCCGGGCCTGTAACATCCTGAAATAATCCTCCTCCGCCACTTATAAACAAATCAGCATTTTTAAAAGCTTTTGTAATATCAAACAGATTCCATCTGTAAATTGAATTTACTCTATAGAAATCATGAGTCCAACGAGGATTTCCTGAAAGTACCGTAATATGAATATTAGGTTCAAAATAACGAAATGAATCTACCATGGAAGCCAAAATAGCTTCATCTCCTAAATTACCATAACCATAATATCCAGATATAACAATTTTTGACACAATAATAATTTAACATAAAAAATCGGAAAAGGTATTATAAAAAATTGGTAATCTTTAATTAAAATTAATTTCTGTCCGTTCTTTTTCTATTTTATTCAGAATATCCTTAACGCTAGATTCGGTTAACATAATGGAACTGTCGAGTTCTTGTTGGGCATGAGACATCAAAACGCTGCTTTTTTCGCTTGAAAGATTAATTCCTTTGGATTTAAGGTGTATATGACTTAACATATTTGCTAAATATATGATTTTACCAATTTTACCACAATGTTTATTTAAAGGATCATGATGATATGCAAGTGCCTGTACTAAAGAATCCGGGAATTCCCAGATAGATAAAGCTTTGGCTCCAAAAGACGCATGGTCTTGTTTTTCAAGAGCCCGTTTTTCTGCTTCTGCAAAAGACAAGCCGCTTTCTGATACAAGCAGAAACACCTTTTTATATTCTTCAGGGTATTTTTGCTTTAAAAGCCTCTTGCCGGTATCATGCAAAAGACCTCCGATATAAGCCGGCATTGTTAAGAAAGAGAGATTAAACTGTAAGGCAATAAGTTTGGCTGCTATGGCAGTAGTTAAGGAATGTTCAAAAAATATTTGTTTATCAAACTCATCAGGCACTTCAAACTTTTCAGGAAATTTAGTTAATTTTATACCATATAATAAACTATGAATAACACCAGGTCCAAGTAATAAAATTGCCTGCTCAATGGTATTTATTCTCTGAGGGAATCCCCTGCTTGAAGAATTTGCAAGTTGAAGGACTTTCAGGCAAAGAACAGGTTCCATGGCAATAACATGAACGATTTCATCTGCATTTATCTGTGGATTCTCCATTAAATGAAGTAATTTAATAACCACAGCAGAGTTTGGGGTTGCATCTAAGGTAACCGGAACTTCGGCACGCATTTCTTTTGTGACAATGGATGGTTTTATTCCTTCATGCAATGATTCCATTAATTCTTTGGCAATCTGGGCAAGTGACTGGACTTCAATATTTGCGATGGAATCACTTATATTGGCACCTTTTTCAAAAGCCTTTATCAGTGCTCTTCCAATGGTCGGATCAAATTGAATTCCTAGTTTATTACTAATTTCCATTTGAGCTTCTGCAGGTGCAAGCCGTCGTTTATACGGTCTTTCTGATATCATTGCATCATAAGCATCTGCAACGCCTATAATTCTCGATATAAATGGAATTTCCGGCCCCTTTAGCTTACTCGGATAACCAGTGCCATCATAACGTTCATGATGATGCCGTATACCAAAGATAACATTTTCCAGATCCTGAACCGGTTCTAATATTTTAGCCCCGATTAAAGGATGTTTTTGAATTATTTTTCGTTCTTCTGCCGTATAATTACCGGGTTTTAAGAGCAACACATCACTCATTCCTATATAACCGATATCATGCAAAAGCCCTGCTAATTTTATATCCAGTAAAGATACTTCCAGCTTTTCAAGTTCATTTGCTATAAGAAAAGCATAAAGAGCAACACGTTCCGAATGCCCGACTCTGAAAGGAATACGATTATCTATTGCTGCTGCAACGGCATTAATGGAAGAAAGCAGTGTATCTTCGGCATGTTGTCTATCATCATAATTAGTTAAATAAACATTTAACTGGTTACTTATTATTTTTAAAAAACTAACATCCGAATCCATAAACATTTCGCCTTCTTTTTTATTGTGTAGTTCTATAAGTAAAATATTACTGGCATCCATTTTTAGTGCAGAAATAATGAATCTGCCTATTTTAAGCATTTCATTCGAATAAATGGGATAATTACTGCTTAAAAGTTTGCTAAACAGGGTTCTATCCAAATTTGTCCAAAAATCATGTACTCCTTGTTTGGAAATTCCTGATGCAGCAACTGTCTGAAACGAATTATCCTTTAAACTCAAAATTGTAAATGCACCGGCAGTTGCATTAAGCGCATCTACGGTATTTACAAGTACTGAATTTAATGTTATATCCAAATTTTTTAAGTCTTTAAAAGCAGAAGAAGATTGTTCAAGTAATCTGATAGCTTTATTAAGCCAGTTATATTCAATTGTAATTACTTCCAGAGTAAAATGCTTAATAACATTATTAATCTGCCGGTTAAACATTTCCGTTACTTTATTGACTAAAACAGGAGAAACTAATGCTGCGCCCAGTACCCCAAATATTTGTCCCTGAATAATAATGGGTTTTAAGATAAGCATCCCTCCTCCCCCGCATTGGGTTGAATATGCCTCTTTACGGTCAAGGACTTTCGGAAGGTGTTTTTTCATACTTTCACAATAATGTCTCTGATAACTGCTTGATAAAGTTGTAGATTGAAACGGGCATCGGGAACATTCATCCCAATTTATACTTAAGAGCGGTTGCATAAGACCGACTTTATCCAAAAGAAATATAGGGAACGGCAAAAGGTTTGAAATTTCAGATAACTGGTTATTCATTTCTGCCAGTACTTTTGTTTCAGAAAACATAGTAATAAAATTCCTTCAACTAAATTAATGTAGTATATAGAGTTTTTATAATACAGACTTTTATTTAATTATTATATTATAATAGCATAACCGCTACAACATTTTTTTAGATTTCCACATTATATTTTTTATTATACTGACGGAGGCTATAAATTCGCATTTTGTCATTCCGAAACGTAGTGAGTAATCTTGTAAATAACTTTGATTCAGATTTATTAAAATCTTTCTATAATTTTATTCCAAATCCACAATTTTTACTTCCTGAATTTTAGGACCTGTAACTTTTGTAACTATTAGTTCCATATTATCAAATATAAATTTATGCCCTTCCAAAGGTATTTTTTTAAGTTCTGCTAAAATAAAGCCGGCTATTGTCTGATAATTTCCATAGGGTAATGGTCTTTTCAGGAGGTTGTTAACATCAAAAATTGCAGTATCTCCTTTTATAATAATTGTTGATTTATCCGGAACAGTAAGTAATATATTTTCCTCGCTTTTTATTGGTGAAGTTTCATCTTCAATCTCACCGACTATTTCCTCTAAGATGTCTTCTGCTGTTATTAAGCCTTCTGTCCCACCATATTCATCTGCAATGATTGCCATATATATATGTTTTTTTTGCATTAATCTGAGTAATTCACTGATTTTTTTGTTCTCCGGGATAAAAATAGTTGCTCGAATAAAAAATTGAATAGAATCATCTTCATTTCTTGTATTTAAAGCTAAAGCATTGATAATATCTTTAATATAAATAATTCCTTTAATGTCATCAAGAGATTGCTCGTAAACGGGAAATCTTGAATAACCAATATCTGCTATTTGTGTAAGAGCAGTTTTTATTGAAGTATTTATATGAAAGGCTTTTATTTGAGTACGGGGTATCATTATTTCTTCAACAAGGGTATCAGAAAATTCAAAAATATTTTCCAGTAATGTTTTTTCTTCATAAGAAAAAGTGCCTTCATTAATTATCATCCGTATTTCTTCTTCAGTAAGATGAAAATGTTTCTGTTTATGTTTGGTACTGAGACCTGCTTTTTGCAATAGATTAAGTAAGCCTTTTGTCGTATAGGTAAAAAGCATAATAACAGGTTTTAAGGCTTTAACCAAAAATAACAGGGGTCTGGCAGCAATCAAAGCATAAACATCTGCATTATTGGCAGCATAAGTTTTCGGGGTTATTTCTCCGAAAATAACAATAAGAATGGTGAGAAATAATGAAACCAAAATCGTACTTTCAGGACCAAAATAACTGATTGCCATTGCTGTACCAATAGAACTGCCGACAATTATGAACATATTTTCCGTAGTAAGAATAGTTGCGAATAATTGTTCGGGATTTTTTATAAGTTCCATTATAGCTATTGCATTTTTATTTCCCTGTTTGGCAAGATGTTTAACCCGGATTTTATTAATAGCTAAAATAGCAGCTTCGGAAGAAGCCAATAATGCCACCATAAGAATACAAAATGCAATAAATATGCATGAAAGCGTTGGGTCAAAATTAAGTGATGGTATATGTGTTTCCATTTCAATAAAAATTATATACGAAATTTAAAAAAAAATAAAGTGATTTTTATCCCATCAATTTTTTGGAATGTATTTTTTTTACATTCCAAAGTTGTTTTAAAATCTAAATAATGAGATTCTGCAACAATTTCAGGATAGAGGTTCACCCGCATGACATTTATACTTTATGTTCAAGACTTTTTATAAGCAAGCCTGATTACTTTAAAATTATTAAAATAATTTATACAAAATTTAGAAATTATCAAGTATAATTAATAATACTAAGTTTATTTTTATTAAAAAAGATTAAGAGGATGAATATGACTTTTGAAGCAAACATCTCAAATATCGCAAATATCTCAAGCATGGTAGACGGAACAGAAACCGACGGACAAGAATCAGAAAAAATTGATTTTGTAAAAATCGGTATTTCCTCTCCTCAGCGTATACTTTCGTGGTCACATGGAGAAGTTACAAAACCGGAAACAATTAATTACAGAACGCTTAAACCGGAACGGGACGGCCTTTTCTGTGAGAGAATTTTTGGGCCTGCAAAGGATTGGGAATGTCATTGCGGAAAATATAAAAAAGTCAGACATAGAGGAATTATATGTGAACGTTGTGGCGTTGAAGTTACTGATTCCAAAGTCCGAAGATATAGAATGGGGCATATAAAATTAGCGGCTGCGGTTGGTCATATATGGTATTTAAAAGGTGTTCCAAGTCATATAAGTCTTTTGCTTGATTTGCCAAGCCGCACAGTGGAAGATATTGCTTATTACAATAAATATGTGGTAATTGACCCCGGGACAATGGAAGGATTAGAAGTAAGAAAAGAACTTACAGAAGAAGAATATGAAGACTTACTGGAACAGGCAAATGAACAGGGCAAACATTTTGAAGCTGATATGGGGGCAAGTGCGTTAAAAAGATTACTTGGCGATTTAAAATTAGATGACCTTGTAAAAAAACTTAGAGAAGAAATAGCAAATACAATCGGACAAAAAAGGACCAAACTTATTAAACGTCTCAGAGTTGTAGAAAGTTTTATAGCATCCAAAACTAATCCGACATGGATGATTTTAGAAGTTTTACCAATTATTCCACCGGATTTACGTCCAATGGTTCAATTAGATGGAGGAAGATTTGCTACATCTGATTTAAATGACCTTTACAGACGTGTAATAAATAGAAATAACAGATTAAATAAATTACTTGAAATGGAAGCACCTGATATCATTATCCGTAATGAAAAAAGAATGCTTCAGGAAGCAGTAGATGCCTTAATTGATAATGGCAGAAGGGGACGAACTGTTGTCGGACCCAATAATCGCCCTTTAAAATCGTTAAGCGATATAATAGAAGGCAAACAGGGACGATTCAGACAAAATTTGCTCGGAAAAAGAGTTGATTATTCAGGACGTTCCGTAATTGTGGTCGGGCCAAAATTAAAACTTCATCAGTGCGGATTGCCCAAAGAGATGGCACTGGAACTTTTTAAACCCTTTGTAATGAATAAGCTTGTAGAGAGAAATATTGTTCAAAATATAAAATCAGCTAAAAAGAAAATAGAGCGTCAGGAAACCATTGTATGGGATGTACTTGAAGATGTAATTAAAGGACATCCGGTTATGTTAAATCGTGCACCGACTTTACATCGTCTTGGGATTCAGGCCTTTGAGCCAATTTTAGTAGAAGGAAGGGCAATACAATTACATCCACTCGTCTGTACTGCCTTCAACGCTGATTTTGACGGTGACCAGATGGCTGTTCACGTTCCTTTGTCCATAGAAGCCCAGACAGAAGCAAAATGTTTGATGTTGGCAACCAACAACATTCTTTTGCCTGCTACCGGTAAACCTACTATTACACCGACGCAGGATATGGTTTTGGGTTGTTATTATATTACAGTTGATAATCCAACCACACACCTGAAAGGGGAAAAGCTTGTGTTTGGGTCTATTGATGAAGCAATATCCGCTTATCAAAGTAATATATTACATCTCCATGCAAAAATAAAATTAAGATTGCCGCCGGGAAAACTGGTTAACGATGAAATGGTGTATGTTTCATTAAAATCAAAACCAACTAAATTATCTTCTCTTATAAAAAAAGAGAATGTCCCCCAATTCGTATTCATTGAAACAACAGTAGGAAGAGTTATATTTAATGAAGCATTGCCTTATGATTTTTCTTTTTATAATAAAACAGCAGATAAAAAGTCCTTACAAAAACTTATTTCAGAGTCTTATTTAAAATACGGTAATTTAAAAACTGCTGAGATAGCAAATTCGTTAAAAGACCTGGGATTTAAGTATGCGACAAAAGCAGGAATTTCTATAGCAGTAGAAGACTTGATTGTGCCACCTGAAAAGAAAGAAATTCTGGAAAGAGCGAGAAAAGCAGAAAGAAACCGGATACGGGAATATCAACGAGGCGAGATCACCGAAGTTGACAGATATTCAAAAGTCGTCAATATATGGTCAGAAGCCACTGAAGAACTCACAAATCTGGTTACGGATGCATTTAATTATGACCGTTTGAATTCCGTATATATGATGGCATTCTCCGGGGCAAGAGGTAACTTAAGTCAGGTACGTCAGCTTGTGGCCATGAGAGGGTTGATGGCAGATCCACAAGGAAAAATAATTGAACTGCCTATTGAATCTAATTTTAAAGAAGGTTTAAATGTTACCGAATACATCATTTCAAGTTACGGAGCAAGAAAAGGGCTTGTTGATACTGCATTACGTACGGCAGATTCGGGTTATCTTACCAGACGGTTAGCAGATGTGGCTCAGGAAGTCATTATTAAAGAATATGATTGTGGAACTGATAGATGGCTGATGTTCCAGGACATAGGAGACAGAGACAAAAAAATTGTTGCCCTTAAAGAAAGACTTATCGGAAGGGTCTCTGCCGAAGCATTGATTCATCCGAAAACAAAAGAAAAAATTGTGGAACGAAATGACGAAATTACACCTTCTAAAGCAGCAGAAATTGTTAATGCGGGAATAACCCGTGTTAAACTGCGTTCCCCTGTCGGTTGCCTGAACCATTATGGAGTATGCCGTTTATGTTACGGATGGAGTCTTACAAACAATCGTTTGGTTGACATAGGTGAAGCAGTAGGCATTATAGCAGCCCAATCCATTGGAGAACCCGGGACACAGCTAACCATGAGAACATTTCATACAGGCGGGGTTTTTAGCAGAGTTGAAACAAGAGCGACTATTAAAGCAGGCTATTTCGGAAAAGTTCAATTTGATAAAAGTTTGATTTGCAAAACCATGAAAACATCCCATTCAGATAATGCTCTGGCAACTGAAAAAGAAGGTACAATTTATATTATTACCAAAGACGGGAAGAAAAATCCAGTAAAGATTCCCCCTTCTTATGAAATCCGTGTAGAATCCGGAGAAGCTGTAAGTAGTGCCACTATTATTGCAGAATCATTACAGGAATCAGCGACAACTTCAAGGAAATCCATAGAAAAAGGGTATAAAGATATAATTACAAATATAAGCGGCATGGTTAACTTCAATGGTTTTAAGACTGAACATAAAAAGGATAGACAGGGTACAACCAAAATTGCCAACCATAGAGGTGTTATATGGGTTGTTAATGGAGAAGTCTATACCCTTCCTTCTAATAGTGAAATTACTATAAAGAATAATCAAAAAGTGGAGGTGGGAGATTGTATCGCAAGAATTGCTACTGTATCTGAATTTGGAGGCAAAGTTCATTATGTTGAAGACAACGATAAAATAAATAAAACAATTTCCATAATAACAGCAGAACTTAAAACTAAAGAAGCTGATATCGAAGTATCAGGCAAAGAAAATTATTTACGGTTTTTCGAAGATTCACCTGTAAATAAATTTCAGCTTTTTATAACACCTGGTATGCGTATAGAAGATAAAACGATTATTGCCGAAGCTTTTGATGAAAGATATGTTATGAAAGAAAATGGGGAAATAAAATATCTTAAAGTAGAAACAACCGAAAAACAAACAATAACCGGAAAGAGCAAATTAGCATTTTTACCATGTGAACAATACCCTACCACGCGTAGCAGTATAATTTTAATTGACGAAAGCGGATTTGTGGAAGCAGGAACAGAAATTATAGAAGGAGGAGTTACCGCACCGGAAGATGGTTTTGTTTCTTTGGAAGCATTAGAGTTATCCCAACAAATTCTGTTTTATCCAGGGGCAATGGAGTATAAATTTCCCTCAGAAACAGGAACAATACAGGTTGAAGATGGTGAAACAGTTGATAAAAAGACTGTTTTAGGCACTATTAAAAATTTAGAAACAGAGGAAGTGGAAAATGTTAGCAGTAAAATAAAAGGAATAGTAAAAATTTTCTTCTCCGGGGAAGTCGGTAAAGAAACAGTAACCGTAGTCGTACGTCCTATGACTACTTATAATATAGAACCCCTTAAAAAGTTCTATGAATGCCAAACAACAAATGATTCTATAGATATTGTTCCTGTAACCCGCCTTGTATGCAGGGATGGAGATTTTATAAAAGCAGGTTCGTCATTATTAAAAATAAATCTGGCATTTCGTCTGCTTAGTCCTTTATCCAATCTTGGAGGCTTGATAGAATTTTTACCTACAGAAGAAGAAAATATTGCAAAATTAAGAATTTGCGTTTTGGAATCACCGGTCATACGTAAAGAAAGAAGTAGCGTTGATACAAGCAGAAGTCAGTATGAATTGGATATTAAAACCCAATTTTTAAGAGAAGAGGATGAAACGATAGACCCCGGCACTACTGTTGCCCATACTGAATATCTGACCACAACAAATGGTATTGTTGTCAGAACAACAAGGTCATCAGGTGAATTAAATAAAATTCTTATTTTTACCGCAGAAAATGAACAGATATATAAACTACCCAAAGATGCAAAAGTCCTTGTAAAGAAAGATCAGGAAATAAATGAAGGCGATTTGATTGCAGAAGATTTACCTGCAAAAGAAGGCGGTATTATTCATCAGGTAGCAAAAAATCAAATTATTGTCAAAAAAGGCAGACCTTATTTAGTTAACCAGGGAACGCAATTGCTTATAGATGACGGAGATATGGTACAAAAGGGTGAAAGTATAGCAACTTTGGTTTATGAACAATATAAAACAGGTGATATTATTCAGGGTTTACCAAGAGTAGAAGAACTTTTGGAATGTCGTAAACCTAAAGATTCTGCCATTTTGGCAGAACATAAAGGTATAGTCAGACTAAATCAGTCTGATGAAATCACCAGTGTTATTATTATTGATGACGAAAAACTGGAACACTCTTATTCAATCCCCAATACCGCTCAAATTATTGTAGTTGACGGACAAAAAATAGAAGCAGGAGACCAATTGACAGATGGTCCGATTAACCCTCATGATATTTTAAGAATTAAAGGAATAGAGGCAGTCCAACAATACCTTATTGAAGAAGTTCAGGCAGTATACCGGTCACAGGGTGTAGAAATCGGAGATAAACATATTGAAGTTATAGTAAGGCAAATGACTAAAAAACTGCGTATAGAAGACCCGGGTGATACAATCTACCTTCCGGGTGAAGTAATAAACAGCTGGGAAATAGAGAAGGATAATCATGAATTAATAAATCAGGGATTAAAACCCTGTCAGGTTAGTCATGTTCTTCTTGGAATTACAAAAGCCTCATTAAATACCGATAGTTTTATAAGTGCCGCATCCTTCCAGGAAACAACAAGAGTTCTTACAGAAGCCGCAGTAGAAGGTAGAAAAGATTACCTGCGGGGTTTAAAAGAAAATGTAATTATCGGACGGCTCATTCCGGCAGGTACTGGTGTAAAAGAATGTGAGTCATAAAACCGGATAGGGAACAGGCATGCCTGTTCCCTAAAATGTCCTTATTTCATACCAGTCTTTATAAAGCACAACATCTGAAGGGTCCAGCCATTCATTTACGAAATCCGGTAAGAAATTAATTACTTTAATACGGGATAAAAATTTTTTAGGAATTTTTTGTTTTACAATTTCCAAAAATGTTTCTATATATTCTTCAGATTCTATTAAAACGATTTCCTGAACATCAGTATGACGATATATATACTCAATAACCTCCCATCTTACTCTGCCACATTCCCCCCAGAATGCAGGTTTCCCTTCATAATCCAGTGCCATTAAATCAGATTTATATTTTTGATAAAAAACAGGATTTACTTCTATGGAATGATATTTTTTATAATAAAGAATATATCCGAGCAGTCTTAATAAAACATGTTGATAAGACTCCCCGCTTTCTTTGAAAACTTTAATATGCTTGCCTTCATATCGAAAAGTATAACTTTTTTCGTTATACAGTTCTTCATCTGTTTCTTCATCTAATACAACATCTAAAGCTACCATTTTAATGCAATTCTTTTAGACTAAAAATCGAATTTTTAAATTCTACTTCCATATTTATAAACTATACTTTCTGTTAATTTCTAATTATATGTATGATATGCTATTTTTTTAAAAAAGTAAAATTTATGAATAACAACAGACTCTTTATTGAGAACTATCTTACATTCCGGCTAAACATTTTCGGACCGCATCGTTTGTGTTCGCAAATCTGTAATTTATCTTTTACAAGTTTTATTTTTTCTTTATCACAGTTCACGTCATTTTCATTCTCAATTGCCATTATAATTTCGTCTAATTCCTTATAGGTAATTCCCATTTCATTTTCATCCGTCTGCCCTTCCCATAAACCAGCTGATGGAGGTTTTGTTATAATTTCATCTAAAATTTTAAGTTCTTTTGCAATCTCTCTTACCTTAGTTTTCACTAAATCTCCGATAGGTAAAATATCAACTCCGCCATCTCCGTATTTGGTAAAATATCCCATTGTAATTTCGCTTTTATTTCCAGTTCCTGCAACAAGATAATTCAAATTATTTGCAAAATAATATAATGTCATCATCCTGAGACGGGGTTTTAAATTTGCCTGTGCCAATTGGTTGCCTGCAGGCAATATTTCCAATAATGTATCATATACTTTTGTTAATTCTACAAAATGTGTTTTTAAATTGAATTTTTTTGCATGTAAATAAGCATCACTGATATCTTTTTCAATACTTCTGCACGGCATAAGCAGACATAGTATATTTTCCCCCACTGCTTTTTGAGCAAGAACTGAAACAACCGCAGAATCTATTCCACCGCTTAAGCCCATTACTATACCTTTTGCTCCTGCATTTTTAACTCTGTCTTTAATCCAGTTGACAATTTCGTTTATTAGTATCGAATACCCCGATGCTCGGCGGCGGGGTAAACCCAAATTCTTTGGGGCCGGGGCTTGCCCCGGAGTTGATACTAACAGGGGCCCCTTTAGGGGATTCATTAATTCAGAATTAGTCATTGCTTTTAATCCTTTCTATTATTTTAAATGTATAACAATATCTATTTAATAGTGTATAATATACACCATTAAATTCGGTGACAAATATCACATTTAGGCTAAATATAATATCTAAAATTTATTCGGGTGTACCGGTAAAATCCGAATAATAAATTATTATAACCCTCCCTATAAATTAATTTGATATAATTATATAAATAAAATGAGTTTAATAGTACTTTTAATAAATAATGCTAGAAGAAATTCAAACAGAAATTGATGACCTTAAAACATCAATATTAAGTATAAAATCCATCTTTGAAGAATGGGTAGTTACAAAAAATGATAATAAGCAAAATTATTCGGATTTATCAATATGGGAAGTAATAGAACTTGTAAATAACAATCCGATAAACGATCCTTTTCTTTTTGAACAACAGCAACAATTAATTTTGTTATTAAAAAAACTGGCAAATTTAGAACAAAAAGTAAAAGTATTGGAATACAAAGAGAATATTAATGCCGAACTTGATGAATTAAAACAAAAAAATAATGAGTCCAAACCTGATTAACTTGTAAATTATTCCCGGGTCGCTACAAACCCAAAGATTATAATAAGTTTTTTACCTTTTCATCTTCACACACAAGATTATCCACTTTATCTGCCAAACTTTTATTAAGGCGAAATCTTAAATGAACCATGTCATCTAAAAATGTCTGT
>Ga0208863_1001580_pt1 | contig 13881 bp, 11 predicted proteins | sample RifOxyD3_FD_184040 | JGI IMG/M metagenome (GOLD analysis project Ga0208863, IMG submission 184040) | Soil microbial communities from Rifle, Colorado - Rifle Oxygen_injection D3 (SPAdes) | ecosystem: Environmental > Terrestrial > Deep subsurface > Rock core/Sediment | place: Rifle, Colorado...
GTGACGTACGACAGCGACGGCAACATCGATCGCGTCATAACGATCGATTCCGCCATCGTCGCCGCCAACCGAGCCGTCATCGCCGCTGAGGCCCGTCCGACCTACGTGATCAAGAAGGTCGAGGTCCCGGCGGCCGTGGACATGAGCGAGACGAACTCGCGGCTCTCCGCCATCGAGAAGGCGCTTGCGGCCCAGCCGCAGACGCCGACCCTCGAGCGCGTCGAAGTCGGACAACAGTAGTCTCAGCCACACTGGTGACCCAGGGGTCGTACGAAGGTCGAACGAAGCAGAAATGCTTCTTCGACTGGACACGACCCCCGGGAACCCAGTGCATTACACTGATGAAAAATAATATCTGAATAATATTTGTTTCATATTTGATAAATATTTTACAAATACTATACGAATATTGAACAGATATAAGACAAATATTAAACGAATATTAAAATAGTTTGATACCACATACATCTTGTTATAAAAAAACGATGACAGGAAGTATGTGCTATCCAGCACAAAAAATGTTCATTACAATTCACTAAATTTTGAAACTGCAATAGAAAAAAAGAAATAGATAGAACATTGCAAGAATCGGATATTACACTTCTTGTTTGTGAGAAACAATACCTGTGTTGTGGTAAGGATAAATATGTACGAAACTACGAAATTTACGAACGTACGAAATAAAGATCTTTTGGGTCAAAATTTCGTAGTGTTCGTATGTTCGCACATAATTGTCCTTGCCGCAACGAGCCGCCCCGCTCGGGGCTTAACAACCCGCGTGGCGGGGCGGTAGGGGTTTCTCTCATTCCAGGAGGTGTTTCAATGGGAGCGCGCATGCGCTTTGTTGTGGGGCTGTGTCTGTGCCTCACGACCGTCCTTGTCTTCGGACAGGACGCGAAAGCAGACCAGTGGGTCGAGACCTACCGTCAGCCTTGTGCTGGCGGGGTAGCGACCTTGAAAGTGACCTGCACTCGCGAAGGCGAGGAGGTCAAACTGCGGTTTGGTTGCGGGAACCGAATTGCGGAGTACAAGTACACCTGCCGGCATCCCGAGCCGGCACCGTCGCCAAGCCCGAGGGTGGAGAAGCTGGATTCCCAGCCGATCCACCCCGAGTCGCCCGATCTGAGTTGGTTCGAATACCAGCTTGCCATCCACACCAGTGGCCTGATGGTCGCCGGTGAGCTTCCGTCGACGTTCTACGTCGGCGGCGAGTTCACCGCCCAGCTCAAGCTGGGTGGTAAGTGGTGGATGTCAACGGCTCTCGGCCTGGGCTACGCCCGGGTCGGGGGAAACAATAACCTCGCCCTCACCGACTCTTTCGGACTTCAGTACCGCCTCAACGCGGACTGGCAGTTCGGAATCGTCGCGCGTCACTACGTGGCGCTCGACGGTCAGGGCGACGTCCTCCAAGCGGTCCTGCCCGCTTTGGAGATCAACTACAACATCAACGAAGACCTCCAGGCTGTCCTCACGGGCGGCGCGGGCTGGGGGCATTTCCGGGTGAGCGAGCGTGTTTCGGCGGAGTCCTCTGTGGCTCCTGCTGAGTACCGTACGTCCACCCGTGACAGCCTCACCGGGACGCTGGGACTGAGCCTTCGGGCACGGTTCTAGCTCCTGATGAGGCGAGGTGAAGGCTAACACCTCGTTAAAAAAAATAGCCACCATTCGATTCAAGCGTTCTTTCATTTCGTTCGAAACGGGCGCCTCATCCGTTAATTGGGGTATGTTCAACTCATGAAGAAGACACGTTCGCTCAATCTCGTGATCGCGGCCCTCCTGGCCGTGATCTTCTCGGCCGTCGGCGCAGGATGCGTTGATGGCCAAGGCATGAACACGCCGGCGTCTCAGACGGCCGGCCTCAACATCGATGGCACAGGATCAGCCGACAACTGCGAAGGGGTGTACAACCCCCCGACGCAGGATCTCGGAAAATCATGCCAGACATGGAACGACTGCCTCGACGTCGCTCCTGCTCTGCTCTCGGGGGCTTTGCCCCCCCTGTTCTGTGTTCATCAGAGTGATGTCAACGGCTTCGGTTGGCCGCAGGCTCTCGTTGGTAAGTGCTCGGCTCAGGCCGACAGTGACCTCGATGGCGCCGGCGACGAGTGCGATGACGACAACGACAACGACGGCGACCCCAACGTGACGGATTGTGAGCCTTTCGTCCCGAGCATTCATCATGAAGCTCGGGAGGTGTGCGACGGCGTGGACAACAACTGCGACGGCCGCATCGACGAGAGCTTCAACAACAACGACAACGACGGCAAGGCCGACTGCGTTGATCCCGACGACGACAACGATGGGATCCTTGACGGCGTTGACAACTGCCAGTTCACAGCCAATCCCGACCAGAAGGACACGGATGGCGACGGGATCGGCGACGCTTGTTCCAACGACTTCGATGGCGACGGCAAGCCCAACACCACCGACAACTGCCCGATGATCCCCAACCCGGATCAGAAGGACACGGATGTCGACGGGATCGGCGACGCTTGCGATCCTGACCTCGATGGCGACGGCAAGCCCAACGCCACTGACAACTGCCCGATGATCCCCAACCCGGATCAGAAGGACACGGACGGCGACAACATCGGCGACGCCTGCGACCCCGACCTTGACGGCGACGGCAAGCCCAACGCCACTGACAACTGCCCGATGATCCCCAACCCGGATCAGAAGGACACGGACGGCGACAACATCGGCGACGCCTGCGACCCTGACCTTGACGGCGACGGCAAGCCCAACGCCACTGACAACTGCCCAGCATTCGCTAACCCTGACCAGTCCGATATCGACGAGGACGGCCTGGGCGACGTCTGCGACACGGATTGCGACGGGGACGGTGTTCCAGAGGTGCTCGTCACGGAGCTGCCAAATGCCTGCACAGGCGACTACGACGGAGATGGCTACGTTACCCCCGAGGATTGCCTCGAGGGTAATGCTGCGTTCCATCCCGGCGCGGTCGAGCTCTGTGACGGCTACGACAACGACTGCGACGGCCAGACCGACGAGGGCGCCAACGCTGACTGCGCGGAAGGTCAGACCTGCATCGAGGGTGCCTGCATGGCGCCCGAGTGCAGTGTCGCGGCTGACTGCAATGACAACATCTCCAGCACGACCGACACCTGTGTCGCCGGCGTCTGCAGCAACATCACGATCTGCGTCCCGCAATGCTCCAACAAGGAGTGCGGGGACAACGGCTGTGGAGGCACTTGCGGCACCTGCGGCGATGGGCTGGCGTGTAATACCGGGATGTGTGAGGCGGTCCCCTTTGCCGGGCTCAGCGTGAAGTGCCCGGCCGGTGCTTTCTACGAGTTCTGGGGGACCCCGCCCGCGGGGTACCTCGGCTCGTTCACCTCGACGGGTGTTATCAAGAACGCGCCGGAGAACGCGTTCGCGATCACGATCGGACCGGCGAACTTGGTCGGCTGCACCTGCTACAAGGGTGCTGTTGACCAAGGGGCTCCGAAGCCGCTCGTTCCCGGACCGGGCTGGGGCTGCCAGCTCTAGCCTTCTCCACTAGGTCGCATCTCGCAGACCTAGTCTCAGTTTAGTGAACACACAGGACCCGCTCCGGCATTCCGCTGGGGGCGAGATCGGGTCCAAAATCGTTCGCCACGGCGCGCTTCAAGTGCGTCCTGGCGACGAATCAAAAAGGCTCTCTTTACCTAACCGTATTGAGAGCCCACAACCTTTCTTCTTTAGACACTGATTACATTGATTAATAAAAGATTACACTGATGTGATTGAGTGTTTAGAGGGTAGAGGTGATGAAAATAAAAACAAAAGAAATCTCCAGAAGTGGGGATTTTTTGTTTATGTGCGAAACTAGTTATGTGCGAAAGTACGAACAGTACGAAATTACGAAACTAGTTATGTACGAAAGTACGAACAGTACGAAATTACATAATTACATAATGTATAGTTTTCGTAGTTTCGTAATTTCGAAAGTTCGTATATATAAATAATGTATCTTATAAAAGTGTAGTTGTCCAAACACTAAAAATATGATAATATTTAAGCACTATGTTAGACACTATTTTGTTATATTTACCCAACAATTTTTTCGGTCTTTTTTTGTTACTGACTATTTTTACTTTGGCCTTTTTGTTACTTTTTAGATTGAAGAAAAGTGAATGGATAATTTATTTGTTACTGATTTGGTTTCCTCTGGAGAGTCTGATACTTATGTACACGCCGTTAGATTATTATGCTCAGGTCAAGTATATTCCAGAGATTATTATGTACGGTTTGGTTTTTGGGACTTGGCTTTCATTTATTATTAGAGAACACAAATTCTTGCCTAAGCAACCACTCAATAAATGGCTAGTAGCTTTTGTGGTGGTGGCGCTTATTTCTTTGGCTCTTAATTTATATAGTCCTTGGATTTGGACACTTGGTCTTCGTCAAATTTTGCGTTTTGTTCTTATAATCTTTGTAATTCTTTGGATGAATTATGATGCTGAAATTTTAAAAAATATTGTCAAAATTGCTTTGGTGATGTTTGTTTTGGAAGTATTTTTGGGGCTTGTGCAATATTTGTCCGGCGGATATTTGGACGCTTATTTGTTTTCTTCTCGTACTGTGACGGTAGCGAATATGGCTACTTTGGGTGGTATAGAACAATTTTGGACGCAGGGTAGTCGTGTCTTTGCTACTTTGGGTAGATATGACCAATTGGGTAGTTTTGTAGCTTTGGGTATTATCTTGTTATTTACTTTTGTTTTTGATAACAAAATTATAAAAAATAAATTTTGGTATTATATTTTGCTCATTTTTGCTGTTTTTGTTTTGTATCTTACCAAATCACGTGCTAGTTGGATTGCGGCTTTTTTGGGTGTTTCAACTATTGGTCTATTTTTGTATAAAAGCAAAAAATTTTTATGGGGATTATTTATTTTTTTGAGTATCTTTGTTTTTTATTTGTTTAGTTTTGCGATAAGTAATCAAAATATTTTGGCTATTAGTGATAAACCTAATCAGAGTTTGGCGGAGCGTGTTTTCGAATCTTTTAGTCCACAAAGTTTGCGTGATAGTTATGAGGGGCACGGTAGAATATTTTTTATAATAAATACGCCACTCAAAGTCGTGGCTAACTATCCTTTGTTTGGCGTGGGACCTGGTCAATATGGTGGGGGAGTAGCGGCTGCCCTTTTGCATACCGACATGTATGATAGATTACATTTGCCTTTTGGTATCCAAAATATTTACGGACAAATAGACAACAACTGGATGAGTATCTGGGGAGAAGTCGGCACTGTTGGTTTGTTTATTTGGATAATGATTTTTGTGACAGTTATTAAAATGTCTTTGGTGGTAAGAGAAAAAACAGACAGTGATTTTGAAAAAAATATGGCCGAAGGTTTGATTGGTTTGACTGTGGGGATTATGGCGGTAGGATTTTTTGGACCATATTTTGAGTTTAGAACGCTGATGTTTTATTATTGGGTGATTGTTGGAATAATAGTGGTTATGTACGAACATACGAACTTTACGAAATTACGAAACTAGTTATGTACGAAAGTATGAACATTACGAAATTACGAAAGTAGTTATGTGCGAAAATACGAACTTTACGAAACTAAGAAAGTATGAAAGATATGAAATTTTGTATGTATAAAATAGTAATTTAATTATTTTTATGGAGGGAAATAAAAATAAATATGTTGTAAATAATAAAAATTTATTGTACCCTGAATTGAGTTTTGAAATAAATGGTATATTGTTTGATGTATTTAAGCAAATAGGTGGTGGTCATCTAGAAAAGTATTATCAAAAAGCAGTGGCTTTGGGTTTAAAAAATAAAAACATAAATTTCAAAGAACAATATTATGTGCCATTGAAGTATGAAAATGAAATAGTCGGTAAATATTTTTTAGATTTTTTGATAGAGGATAAAATTGTTATAGAATTAAAAAGAGGACAATTTGTTCCAGCAAATATAATAAATCAAACAAAACAATATTTAGTGAGCTTAAATTTAGAGTTAGCCCTGATTGCTTGTTTCACACATAAAGGTGTCTTTATAAAAAGAATAATAAATCAACTCTAGTTATGTACAAAAATAGTTATGTACGAACTTTCTAAAGATACGAAACTACAAAAACTATACATTATGTAATTTCGTAATGTTCGTACTTTCGCACATAATTTATTTCGTAGTTTCGTAAATTTCGTAATTTCGTACATATAAAATATATTTATGAATAATAAAAACAAAATAATTTCACCAATCGATTGTGTTCTCGGCATCACTTACAAATGCAATTCACGTTGTGTAATGTGTGATATTTGGAAGATAAAAGATTTTCCAGAGTTACCGGTAGCAGAGTACAAAAAATTACCTAGTTCACTTCGTGATATCAATATTTCTGGTGGTGAGCCATTTTTGCGTGCGGATATTCCAGAAATAATTGCAACAGTCAAAAAATCTGCTCCAAAAGCTAGGATAGTAATTTCTACCAACGGTTTTATGCCTGAGCTTATTGAAAAGCAAATGAAAGAAATTTTGAAAATAAAACCAGATATCGGAATTGCTATTTCAGTAGATGGTTATGGTGATATGCACGAACAAATTCGCAAAATTCCACATGCTTGGGACAAAGACATGGAAACACTAGATAGATTGCAAAAATTGGGTATGAAAAATCTTCGTCTAGCTTTCACTATCTTGCCACAAAATGTGCAAGATTTGGGTAAAGTTTATGATGAGACTAGAAAACGTGGTATTCAATTTACTCATGCTTTTGCTCAGAGTTCAGAACATTATTTTGGTGGTAGTAATAATGATGACAATAAACCAAATTTGGCAGAACTCAAAAAACAATATATTCATCTTATCAATGGTGAGTTGAAATCTTGGCATCCGAAGAAGTGGGTGCGAGCTTTTTTTGCACACGGACTTTATAAGTTTAGTATTGAAAAAACACAAGTTTTGAGTAATGATCCTGGCAATAAATTTTTTTATCTTGATCCTCGTGGTGTAGTTTATCCTTCTGTTGTACACAATTATCCTATGGGTAATATCCAGAATTATGACAATTGGCATGATTTGTGGCATAGTGAGACTGCAGAAAATGCTCGCGAAAAAGTCGTCACAATAGGCAGGCCAGCTTGGATGATTTGTACCGCTCGTACAGCTATTAAGAAAAATCCACATAAAGTCGTAAAGTGGATAGTGCAGAATAAAATTGGGGGGATGAGAGATATATAATTGTATACGAAAGTAAATATGTACGAACATACGAACTTTACGAAAATACGAAAGTAATTATGTACAAAAAAATATAATGTACAGTTTTCGTAGTTTCGTATCTTTCGAAAGTTCGCACATATTAATTTAATCTAAAGATATGAAAATCCTGTTAGTAAACAAGTATTGGTATATGCGTGGCGGTGCTGAACGTGTGGTTTTTGCGACCAAAGATATTCTAGAAAAAAATGGGCATAAAGTAGAAATTTTTGGTATGAAGCATTCAAAAAATATTTTGGAAAATAAATATTTTATTGATAATATTGATTATGCAAATACCAAAGGTTTCAAAAAAATAATTATAGCTTTCAAAAGTATTTACAACTTTGATGCCAAAAATAAATTTACAAAATTAGTTGAAGAATTCCAACCAGACGTTGTTCATTTTCACAATATTTATCATCAGCTATCATTTTCACTTTTAGATGTAGTCAAAGATAAAAAAATTCCAGCTGTCATGACGTTGCATGATTATAAGATGATTAGTCCAAACTATAATTTGTTTCATCATGGCAAAATTGATGAAAGTAGTTGTGGTAAAAATTATTATAAATGTTTTTTCAATAATTGCATGGAAAATTTTGGTAGAAGTATGTCTGTTACTTTTGAAGCTTACTTGCGTGCATGGAAAAAATGGAATAATAATATAAATGTTTATATAAGTCCAAGTCAATTTTTGAAAGAAAAATTTTTGTCAGTTGGTTTCAAAAACAAAATTGAAGTTGTTGTAAATCCTTTGGTTGTCACCGACATAAAAGAAAATATTTTTATTGGTAAAAATGTTTTGTATATGGGTAGACTTTCAGAAGAAAAAGGTGTGAAGTCGGTTTTGGAAATGGCCGAAAAATTTTCTGATGTTCCATTCAATATAGCGGGGGATGGCCCATTAAAATTTTTTTTAGAAAAAACTATTGAGCACAAAAACCTAAAAAACGTAGAGTTACTCGGTTATTTAACAGGCGACAATTTGCACAATACATTACTAAATGCTAGACTGCTACTGTTACCTTCGCAGTGGTATGAGAATTATCCTTTGAGTGTACTTGAAGCGCATGCTATGGGTAAAGTAGTTTTAGCCAATGATTTGGGTGGTTTGGTAGAGATGATACCAAGAGAAATGCTCGTAGACCACAAAGATAAGAATGCTTGGTTACAAAAAATTGATCAGTGGTATAACAAGACAGATAAAGAATTAGCTTTTGTTGCTAAAGATTTGCGTAATAATATTATAAAAGAAAATAACATCGATGTGTATTATAAAAGTCTTATAAAAGTTTATGAACAGATAGCTAAGTAATTATGAAGTTAAAAATTTTTTTAATTTTAATTTTTTCTTTTTTCATTTTGGCAGGAGAAAATTCTGTACAAGCTCAGGATGCACCAGAGTTAGCTAATTATTATTTAGCCAATTTAAGTTTTGTCAATGTGAGTGACTTGGCCAAAAATGATTTGTTGATACTTAGTTCTACTCAAATAGCTGTTCATCCAGAAGTAATTAATCAATTGAAAAAAATAAATCCAGATATTATTATCTTGGCTTATTTGCCATCGCAGAGTTACAATTATCAGTATTGGACTTCTGATGTTTTGTTTAGAAATATGCAAGTGTCAGATACTTGGTGGCTCAAAGATCAAAGTGGCAACAAAATATCTGCTTGGTCTGGAATTTACAATATCAACATGGATAACGCTTGGAGTCGTTATCTTGTAAGTTTTGCTAATCAAAATATCACGTCACTTTATGGAGTGGACGGAATATTTTTTGATATGGTTTCAGAAAATATTTCTTGGATCAATTCCGGCAATATTGATATGGATAATAATGGTCGGAAAGATAGTGGTAGTGATGCTGATAGACTGTGGCGCGACCGAACACAATATTTACTCAAATACGCGCATGACAATTTGCAAACTAAATATATTGTTACCAATGGTAGTTCTCATGTGGCTTTTCAATCTTTTGTGCATGGTCGTATGTTTGAAACTTTTCCAACACCTTGGGAAGGAAATGGTAGTTGGAGTACTGTGATGAATAATCTAAAATTTATTAAAAATAATAATAAAAAACCAAATATTACTATTTTGAATAGTAATAGTAACAATACTGGTCAAGAAGATTACCAAGACATGCGTTTTGGTCTGACTAGTGCTCTTTTGGAAGATGCTTATTTTTCTTATGATCATGGTGATACTAATCATGGACAGACTTGGTGGTATGATGAGTATGATGTCAATCTAGGTGATGCTATTAGTGTGTCTAAATCAAAAAATAATTATGCAGATTACAAACCAGATATTTGGCAAAGAAGTTTTGAAAATGGTGTAGCTGTAGTCAATAGTACTGATAGCAAACAAAAAATAGAATTGGGTGGTGAATATGAAAAAATTCATGGTACACAAGATATCAAAGTAAACGATGGTTCTATTGTCAGTCAAGTAAATGTCGAAGCCAAAGATGGTGTGATTTTACTTAAGACTTTTGAAAAATTAGAAAATGTGTTGTTTACCAATGGAGCATTTTTGCGTTTTTTCCGTCCCGATGCTTCACGTATTCGTAATGGTTTTTTCTCTTTTGATGAAAAGTACAAAGGTGGTGACAAAATAGCTTATATTGATTTGAATGGCAATAGCAAAAAAGATTTGTTTGTGGCTAGTGGCAACAAAATAGAGGCTTGGCGTGAGGATGACCAGAAATTTTTTAAGATTTATCCTTTTACAGCTAATTATATAGGACAAATAAATATTGCTTTGGGCGATTTGAACAGTGATGGTTTTTCTGAAATTTTTGTTGCACCAAGCAAAGGTTCTTCGCAACCAATAAAAATTTATGGTGTTTATGGAGAAGAAAAAAAATTAGATTTTTATCCGTTTGGTAACAAATATACCGGTGGTTATAGTTTGGCTGTGGGTGATGTCGATGGCAATGGACAAAATGAATTGCTTGTGACTAGGGGAGGGGACAAAACTCAGATTTATATTTTTGATCAAAACTTCAAATTAAAAAAAGAATTTACTCCTTTTGAGAGTAATTTCAAATTTGGTGCCAGTGTTTCTACGGGGAATCTGGATGGTGTAGGTGCTGATGAAATAATTGTCGGTAGAGGTAATGGGGGTAAACCAGAAGTAAGAGTTTTTGATATGTCTGGTAAACTACTCTATCAAGCTTTTACCGCTTATGCTAGTTTGACTAATCCTGGTGTTGATGTGCGAGCCTTGGATGTGGATTTCGATGGTAAAGATGATATTGTGACGATGAGTGAGGGAGCGTTTTGATAATTTTAAATTTAGTAATTTTAAATTTTATTTTTTTTTAACTAACTTTTCAATTGTATAAAAAAGTTTGTCAAAAATGTTATAGACAATTCCCCTCCTATTAGGTGGGGTTCCCACCCAAGGCGGATCAGTCCTTTGGCTGAAGGGGAGGTCTGGAGTATAATAAGACGTTTTATCTTGCTAAAGACCCCCTCTAACTTGCCTGCCTGCAGGCATGGCTCCACCTACTAGGGGGAGGACTAGTTATTATTATGTTAACATTAATTTTGAAAATTAAAAATGTCCTCATATTTGAGGACATTTTTTTAAATATTTATTTTTTTAGTAACATCTTGTACACTTTCTCAATCTCCGGCACTACCACCTGCCAACTATAATATTTTTTTATAATTTCTAAGTTTTCTTTTCCTATTTGTTTTTTCTCTTCTTCTGTTTTTTGTAAAAAATTATATAAAATATTTTTTAAATCTTCTGTATTGTTTTCTTGAAACAATACTTCAGGATTTTTGATTATTTCTAGATGTTCTGGAATTTTGGATACTAGTGTTGGTACACCATAGCTCATAGCTTGTAATACTGTAATTGGTAGACCTTCATTTAGTGAAGGATGGACAAGTGCTATTGAGTTGAAATACAATTGTTCTAGTGATTCACCAGTTTGGAAGTCTGTAAAAATAATATCATTTATACTACTAGCTTGTAAGTGTAGTTTTTTAATATAAGTATCAGTATAAGCTGAACCACCAACTATAGCTAATTTTAATTTTTGAATATTTTCGTTGTCCTTATTTTCTGATTTTAATTTTTGGAAAGCCTCAATCAAAATGTGAGCTCCTTTGTGTGGGACCAGACGAGATACCATGACCAAATAATTATTTTTTTGTAAATGAAATTGATTTAACTTATTTTCAAATATTTCTGTGGTTTTTTCATTGACACCATTTGGAATATAGGTAACATTTTTGTTGAATTCATTTAGACAATATTGTTTGATACTTTCTGATACAGCAATAGTTTTGTGTGCAAAAGTACAAGCAGTTTTTTCACCTAATCTCAATATCAATTTGGCAAAGAAATTCCATTTTTGGTGGTATCTGTCAATTGAGTGAAAAGTTGTTACTACTTTAGTTTTTGGTGCAAAAACACGTGGCAACCAAGATAATAAAGATGGGCCTACACCATGATAGTGAATAATATCGTATTTTTGGAATAAGGCATGAATAGTAGAAGTGAAGGTGTTTATAATAGCATCCAAATGTTTGGTATGTATGGTAGGTGTATGAATTATATTTACACCTTCAAATTTTTGGTCTTGGCTATTTGAGTACCATTTTCTACTATAAACGTAGACCTCATGATTTTTGGCTAGATGAATAGCAAGATCATGAACGTGTCTTTCCACGCCACCATAGATTGCAGGTATGCCCTTTTGTCCGATCATTGCTATACGCATATAAGTAAAATTAGATAAAAAACGTCTTTTTTAAGCGTTTTTTGAGCTTTCTTTAAAACAGCATACTATAGCATAAAATTGGACTTTTGTCAAGAGATGGTATTTGTGGTAAAATTAGACAAAGGCTTGAAACCTGCCTGTAGGCAGGGGCCTAAAATGCCCGAAAGGCCAGAAAGGCTAGTGACTTATATATAAAATAAGGAGGATTTTATGCATGATTATCATGATTTACTTGTTTGGAGTAAATCTTTGGAATTTGTAAAACTTGTTTATAAGTTGACTAATTTATTTCCCAAAGAAGAAATATATGGACTGACTAGTCAATTGCGTAGAGCCGCTGTTTCTGTTTTAGCTAATATTGTCGAAGGTAGAGGAAAGAGCACTGACAAAGATTTTCTGAAATTTCTGTATATATCTAAAGGTTCACTCAATGAATGTCAATGTTATTTTGAATTAGCAAAAGAATTAAAATTTATAAATAATAATCAGTTTGAATATATAGAAAATAAACGTGGTGAAGTCGGTTTTCTACTTTTTAAATTAATCAAATCTTTGGAAAGTCCACAGCCTCAATCGAGCTAGTCAAAAGCCTTTTGAGCCTTTTAGGCCTTTCCAGCCTTTTAAGCATTTTAAGCCTTTAAATTATGCAACCCATAAAAAACTATTTTGAAGAAGCCATGAAAGCTGGTGCTTCAGATTTGCACTTGGTTGGTGGAGATAAACCGGTTTTGAGAATTGATGGTAATTTGAAAAATATAGAGGATGAACCAATCTTCTCAGAAGAATTGGAAAAAGCAATATATACACTTTTGGATAGTGATAGAAAAAAAGCTTTTGAAGAAAATTTGGAATTAGATTTTGGTTTGGAAATAGGTGAAACACGTTTTCGTGTAAATTTGCATAGGCAAAATGGTACTATTGGTTTGGCAGCTCGTGTGATACCAAAAGATATTCCGACACCACAAGATTTGCGTTTTGAACCACAATTACTAGAGGCAACCAATTATATGGATGGACTTATTTTGATAGTTGGACCAACTGGGCATGGTAAATCTACGACATTGGCAACCATGATAAATGAAATAAACAAAAATCGTAAGTCACATATTATTACTATTGAAGATCCAATTGAATTTGTTTTTAAAGAAGACAAAAGTCTTATTGAACAACGTGAAGTAGGGATAGATACAAAATCTTTTTCGGAAGCTTTGAAACATGTCTTGCGTCAAGATCCAAACGTAATATTGATAGGAGAAATGCGTGATTTGGAAACCATTTCAATTGCGCTTACTGCTGCTGAAACAGGGCACTTGGTTTTGTCAACTTTGCATGCTTCTTCGGCAGCTGAAGCTATTGAACGTATTATTGATGTTTTTGATGGTCCACAGCAAAAACAAATTATGATTCAGTTGGCGTCAGTTTTGCGTGTTGTTGTGACTCAACAACTCTTGCCAACATTAGAAGGAACTCGTGTGGCTGCTAGAGAAATTTTGGTAAATAGTCCTGCTGTAGCCAATATGATAAAAGAAAGTAATGTCGCTCAAATTTATAGCGCTATCCAAACGGGTGTCAAAAATGGTATGCAAAGTATGGAAAATTCTATCAAGAATCTTTTGAAAGAAGGTATTATTGGAACAGATGTTGCTGAAAAGAGAATGTTGAAGCATAAGCAGATTTAACAATTTAGTAATTTAGTCCCGATAAATCGGGATAAATTAAAAATTTGTAAATTCAAAACGTGTGCGTGTAAATTATCAACCACAACCAAGGAGGAAAGAAAAATCAGAATCGTCTGATTTTCGTTTTAAGGTTGCTGTTTTTGTTTGTTTAGTAGCCTTTTTGTTGATTGCTATGAGGCTTTTTACACTGATGATTTTGCAACATGGTTTTTATACAGCTTTAG
>Ga0208863_1001584_pt1 | contig 13859 bp, 12 predicted proteins | sample RifOxyD3_FD_184040 | JGI IMG/M metagenome (GOLD analysis project Ga0208863, IMG submission 184040) | Soil microbial communities from Rifle, Colorado - Rifle Oxygen_injection D3 (SPAdes) | ecosystem: Environmental > Terrestrial > Deep subsurface > Rock core/Sediment | place: Rifle, Colorado...
TTCATCGGCGTGGCTCTCTTCGGAGCGGTGGTCAGCTTCAGCGCGGATGATCCGTCTCTTAACCGCGCCACCGACGCGCCCGCCCTGAATTGGTTTGGAACTCTGGGGGCCACCTTCGCCGACGCCAGCTTGCAGATCGTAGGCTTGGCCAGCCTGATCCCCGCCCTGTGCCTGATCGCCTGGGGCGGACGCCTCGGCTTGGCCCAGCGCGTTTCCCGCCTGCCCTTGCGCTTGCTGATGGCGGTGGTTTCCGTGCTGCTGATCGCCCTGACCCTCGCCAACTTCCCCTCCCCCGACGTCTGGCCCTTGGATGTCAGCCTGGGTGGCGTGACCGGCACGCTGGTTTTAGGGCGCACCTACGAACTATTAGGCATGACCGAGTTGGCGGTGCGTTGGGGCTGGGTGATCGCCGCCTTCGGTGCGTCCCTCGGCCTCGGTGCCTTGTTCCTTGCCATCGACGTGCGTTGGGAAGAATGGTGCATCGCTGGATACGCCTTCTGGTCCATTGCCGGAGGCACGGCCTCGGCGGCGACCACGTTGCGTGAGACGTTTTCTTCCCTGCGCTCGGCCCGTGCCGTCGCACCTCTCCCCGGCCCGGCCCAGCGCCGCGACCCCATTCCGCCTAAGGTGATGCCCAAGGACTTGGTGGCTCCCAAGGTGCAAAAACCCAAGCCGACCCGCCACGAGCCAGACGTGCGCCAGCCAACCTTGCGCCTGGAGGAGGAAGACGGCCTGTATCATCGCCCGCCCCTGGACATTCTAACCATGCCCGCCGACCGGGGGCAGAAGGTGGACCAGGAAGCTCTGACCCAGAACGCCCGCCTTCTGGAATCCGTGCTTCAGGACTTCGGGGTGCAGGGGCGCATCGTCAAGGTCCGCCCCGGCCCAGTGGTTACCCTCTATGAACTGGAACCCGCCCCCGGCACCAAGACCAGCCGGGTGATCGGTCTTGCCGACGACATTGCCCGCTCCATGAGTGCGGTGTCGGTGCGCATCGCGGTGGTTCCTGGCTCCAACGTCATCGGCATCGAGTTGCCCAACGCCAAGCGGGAAACCGTCTATCTGGGAGAAATGCTGGCCGCCCGCGAGTACGCTCAAACACCCCTGCATCTGGCCCTGGCCCTGGGCAAGGACATCGGCGGCACACCCGCTTATGTGGACTTGGCGCGCATGCCCCACCTGTTGATCGCCGGAACCACCGGCTCGGGCAAGTCGGTGGCGGTCAACACCATGATTTTGTCCCTGCTCTATCGCCTACCGCCGGAAAAGTGCCGCTTGATCATGATCGACCCCAAGATGTTGGAGCTGTCCATCTATGACGGCATCCCCCATCTGCTGGCTCCGGTGGTGACCGATCCGGGCAAGGCGGTGGTGGCCCTCAAATGGGCGGTGCGCGAGATGGAAGAGCGCTACCGCGCCATGTCGCACTTGGGCGTGCGCAACATCGACGGCTATAACCAGAAGATCACTGAAGCCCTCGCCAAGGGCGAAACCATCAGCCGCACCGTGCAGACCGGCTTTGACATGGAAACCGGCAAGCCGATCTACGAGGAGCAGAACCTCAACCTGGAGCCCCTGCCGTTCATCGTGGTCATCGTCGATGAGATGGCCGACTTGATGCTGGTGGCGGGCAAGGACGTGGAAGGGGCCATTCAGCGCTTGGCCCAGATGGCCCGTGCTGCCGGGATTCACTTAATCATGGCGACCCAACGGCCCTCGGTGGACGTGATCACCGGCACCATCAAGGCCAACTTCCCCACCCGGATCAGCTTCCAGGTCACCTCCAAGATCGACAGCCGCACCATCCTGGGCGAGCAAGGCGCGGAGCAACTCCTCGGCCAGGGCGACATGCTCTACATGGCCGCCGGGGGGCGCATCACCCGCATTCACGGGCCCTTCGTCTCCGACCAGGAGGTGGAGGCCGTGGTCCGCCATCTGCGCAATCAGGGCGAGCCGGTCTACATTGAACAGATCACCGAGGAGCCGGAGGAAACCCCGGCCTACTTCGGCATGGACGGCGGCGGGGAGGGCAGCAACGCCCTTTACGACCAAGCCGTGGCCTTGGTCCTGCGTGAGCGCAAAGCCTCCACCAGCTTCATTCAGCGCCACTTGCAGATCGGCTACAACCGCGCTGCCCGTCTGATTGAGCAGATGGAAGCGCAAGGGGTGGTCAGCAAGGCCAATCATGTGGGCAAGCGGGAAGTCCTTGCGCCGGGCGGCGAAGAGTCCTATTGACCGAAGCTCGCTCTTTCTGTTGGATGCCGCCTATGACGATCCGTTCGGCCCTGGCCGCTCTCTTGTTGTGCTTAACACCGCTTTCCGCCCATGCCGGAGCGGTCTTGAGCGACGCCGACCGGGCCGACCTGACCAAGGCCGAGGCCTATTTTAACCAGATCGTCACCCTAAAGGCCCGCTTCCTGCAAGTCTCGCCCGCCGGGGATTACACCGAAGGCACCGTCTTTATCCAGCGCCCCGGCCTGATGCGCCTGGAATACGATCCGCCCGTGCCCTTGCTCCTGGTCGCCGATGGCACGTTCTTTATCTACTACGACAAGGAACTGGACCAGACCACCCACCTGTTCCTCAACGACACTCCGGCGGGTATCATGCTTAAGGAGAAGCTGTCCTTCTTCGATGGCGAGGTCACAGTTACCAACGTGGCCCGCAAGAACGGCGTGATCGAGATCAGTCTGACCCAGACCGAGAACCCGGCGGAAGGGGAGCTGACCCTGGTGTTTTCCAACTCCCCCTACGAGTTCAAGCAATGGCGGGTACTCGACGCCCAGGGCGAGGTAACTACTGTCTCCCTGTTCGAAGCCACTGAGGGGGTTGATCTGCCTCCCGGCCTGTTCCGCTTAAGCCGCACCAAGGACTCCGGAAATTAGAGCCATGAATTTTACGCATTGCCGCCATGCATAATATGCAGGTGGTAAGAGCGGTCATGCATCCCCATCTCTAGAACATGGAGAGAGAGCCCACGAGGTTTTCCCCATCATAGGGACGCTGGCTCCTCCCCCCCCGGCCAACGTCCTCGCTCTTCTCGAAAGAGCAAGAAACGCCCGGCTCCTCCCCCCCCTGCCGGGCGTTTTCTTTTTTGACCGTGATGCAGAACATCTGCATCACTAAGCCCTCGCCGGGCGCACTCCGTGCTTTATTGGTTTGGTTATTCCCCCAACCGATACCCCCCTTGATCGGTAATCAATAGGCTGGCCTGGGCGGGGTCGGGCTCGATCTTTCGCCGTAGACGATAGATATGGGTTTCCAGAGTGTGGGTATCCACCCCCGCCGTATAGCCCCACACCTCGCCCAGCAACTGCTCCTTCGCCACCGCCGCCGGACGAACGCGAACAAGACGCTTGAGGATCGCCGTTTCCTTTTCGGTCAGGCGGATTTTCTTTTTCCCGTCCTCCCGCGACAGGACGTTGGCGGCGGGGTGAAAGACGTAAGGCCCAAGGGAAAATGCGGTTTCTGCTTCCAGGGTCTGCTGGCGCAGAAGTGCACGGATGCGGGCCAGCAGAACGGCAAGACGAAAGGGCTTGGTGATGTAGTCATTGGCCCCGGCATCCTGCCCCTCCTCCATCACCAGAGCGGCCAGCATAAGGATGGGGGCACGCACCCCGCTGGCGCGCAAAGCCTCACACGCTGCACGCCCACTCATGTCGGGCAGGTCCATATCAAGCAGGATCAGATCATAAGGCGATGCACAGGCCTTACTGAGACCCTCGCCCCCGCTGGCGGCCTCATCCACGCTGGCGAAGTCCGGCAGCGGAACCAACTGCTCCGTAAGCATCTGGCGCAGTCCAGCATCGCCGTTCACCAGCAGAAGTTTCTTTCCCGCGCTCATCCGCCTCCCCTTTGTGAGGCGAGCACTTTATCACGGGTCGCTCCTTGGACAACCAATCCCCTATATAAGATTTTCTTAATTTGATCTCCCTCGGGAGCGGAGTATAAAGGAGCCATGACACAACTCGCTCTGCATACGGTCGCCTTGCCCGCCTTGCTGTCCGTTGATCGCGCCATTGGCGAGCTGCGGCGCGGTCGTGCGGTTACCGTGCGGGCAACGAGCGGCGCACTCCTTGCCGTGCTGGCCGTGGAGACGGCGGATCGCCCGGCGCTGGAAGCGCTCAAGACTTTAGGCTCTGGGGCCAGTCACTTGATACTGACTGCCCGTCGCGCGAGCGCCCTGCATGTCAAAAGCGGGGCGGGCGAAGTGGTGGCCCTGACCGCGCCCCGCGATATGGACTTAGAAACCTTGATCGCCTTGGCCGACCCCACCTGTGACCGCCCATCGGCGCTGCCTCCGGGAGTATCGGCGACCCTTCCCCCGGCAGGTGATGTCCGCGAGGCCGCCGTACGCTTGGCCAAGCTGGCCCGCCTTCTGCCCGCCGCCGTTGTCGCACCTTTGGCAACCCCAATGGCCGATATGGTCGAAGTGGCGGAGGAGGACGTGCGGACCTACGACGAACGGGCGGCGCAAAGCCTGACCCAAGTGGGCGAAGCGCGCACGCCCTTACGCGGCGCGGAAGACGCTAAAGTGATCGCTTTCCGGCCCGCCGACGGCGGGGTGGAACACCTCGCCATCGTCATTGGCCAGCCCGACCGTCGCAAGCCGGTGTTGGTCCGTCTGCATTCCGAATGTTTCACCGGCGACCTGTTGGGCTCCTTGCGCTGCGATTGCGGCGACCAGCTTAAGGGGGCCATCGCCGAGATCGGTCAGGCTGGAGCCGGGGTGCTCCTCTATCTGGCTCAGGAAGGCCGGGGCATCGGGCTGGTCAACAAGCTGCGCGCCTACCAGCTTCAGGACCGGGGCTTTGACACCCTGGATGCCAACGGCCAGTTGGGCTTTGACGACGACGAGCGCATCTTCCTGCCCGCCGCCGAGATGCTTCGCCAGTTGGGCATTAGCGCCGTACGCTTGATGACCAACAACCCGCGCAAGGTCGAAGCCCTGGCCCGCCACGGCGTGTCGGTGATCGAGCGGGTGCCCCATATCTTCCCCGCCAACGGCCACAACGCCGCTTACCTGCGCACCAAGGCCACCAAGGGCGGACACTTGTTTTAGCCCTCGCCGGGCGCGCTCCACGCTGGGCCGCCGCCTCAATGGCGGCTCATGACAGTCCACGCGGGGCATGTTAGAAAGCACTCCATGTCCATCAACGTCACATTGCCGCCTCTCACCCTGGTGCTCGGGGGAGCGCGGTCGGGAAAGAGCGCCTACGCGGAGGCTCTGATTGCCGCCCATGGCGGGGAGTCCGGTCAGACCTACATCGCCACCGCCATGCCCCACGATGAAGAAATGGCCGCCCGCATCGCCCTCCATCGCCAACGGCGGGGCGAAGGCTGGCATACGGTGGAAGAAGAGTTGGACCTGATCGGCGCTCTGCGCGCCCAGCCCCCTGGCCGAGCGGTGCTGGTGGACTGTTTGACCTTGTGGCTGAGCAACCTTCTGCTTGCCCAGCGCGACCCCGAAGATGAAATCAAAGCCTTGTCCGAGGCCTTGCCCCATCTGGCCGGGCCGGTGGTGCTGGTATCCAACGAAGTGGGCCTCGGCATCGTGCCCGACAATCTTCTGGCGCGGGATTTCCGCGACCATGCTGGGCGGCTCAACCAAGTGGTAGCGGCCTTGGCCCAGCGGGTCGTGTTCGTCGCCGCCGGTCTACCCCTGTTCCTCAAGGACCAAGCTCCATGAAACGCCTTGCTAAGATACCCGCCACGGTGATCACCGGATTTCTTGGGGCGGGCAAGACCACTTTGATCCGCCATCTCTTGGAGTACGCGGGCGGGCGGCGCTTGGCGCTGATCATCAACGAGTTCGGCGACATCGGCGTGGACCGCAATCTGCTCACCGGCTGCGGGATCAAAGCCTGCGCGGAAGAAGACATTGTGGAGCTGGCCAACGGCTGCCTGTGCTGCACGGTGGCCGATGAGTTCTTGCCCGCCCTGGAAGCTCTGCTCTCCCGCCCCAACCCCCCGGATCACATCGTCATCGAGACCTCTGGTCTGGCCCTGCCCAAGCCCCTGGTCAAGGCCTTCGGCTGGCCGGACGTGCGCGCCAAGGTCACGGTGGACGGAGTGATCGCCGTGGTGGACGCCAAGGCCTTCGCCCAAGGACGATTCGCGGATGTTCCTCTGGGCGAGCATCCCGACAATCCCTTGGAAGAGGTGTTCACCGATCAACTCCACTGCGCCGACATGGTGCTGGTCAACAAGACCGACCTGCTCGACGTGACCGAGAAAAAGGCCGTGCTGGCCGAGTTGCGCGGGCGGCTGCGCCCCGGCGTTCATCTGGTCCCCACCGCCCACGGCGCGGTGGATATCGAAGTGCTCCTGGGCCTGGACGCCAGGGCCGAGGACGACTTGAGCGCCCGCCCCTCCCACCATGACGACGCCGACGGCCATGACCACGATGACTTCACCAGTTTCGCTGTCAACCTGCCCGCCATCGCGGACCCCGCAGGGCTGGAAGAGCGTCTGCGCCACGCCATCGCCACCCATGACATTTTGCGGATCAAAGGCTTCTTCGACGTGCCGGGCAAGCCCTTGCGTGGGGTCGTGCAGGCGGTAGGGGCTAGGCTTCAGCGGGGCTTCGACCGTCCCTGGCGCGAGGGGGAGGCCCGCCGCTCCCACCTCGTGGTGATCGGGCTCAAGGGCCTAGATGAAGGGGCCGTGACGGCGGCGCTCACTGGCTGATGCACCTTCTTGCCGCCACTCCGGGAACCATTAACGACGGCTCCGAGGCGGTGGACCTGGGGCAGTCGCCCGGCGATATCCTGATTCTATCCAGCGCCGATTCGGAACTGGCGTGTCTGTCCACCGCCTTTGCGGCGTGGGCAGGAGACAAGCCCACTCTGCGCCTTGCCAACCTGATGCGCCTCGCGCATCCGATGTCGGTCGATCTTTATGTGGACGACATGGTTGCTCACGCCAAGCTGGTGATTGTTCGTCTGTTGGGCGGGCGGAGTTATTGGGACTATGGGGTGGAAGAGATCACCGCTCTGTGCCGTGCGCGGGGCATCCTTCTGGCTTGGCTGCCCGGCGACGCCCAACCCGACGCCGAACTGACGAGCCTGTCCACAGCGGACCCGGAGGCGGTTCATCGCTTGTGGCGATACCTGCTGGAAGGCGGTGTGGATAACGCCGAGCAGATGCTGCGCTACGCCGGAAGCCTGATCGGGCGGGAAACGCCGTGGCGGGAGCCCTGCCCTTTGCCCCCGGCGGGAGTGCTGGGAACAGTGGACGGCGGCGATGGCCCCCGCGTCGCCCTGGTGTTCTACCGCGCCCTAATGCAAGCCGGGAGCCTCTCGGCGATGGAAGCCTTGATCGGCGCCTGTCGGGCCGAGGGGCTTGCGGTAACTTCGGTGTTCGTGACCAGCCTGAAAGACCCCCTGGCGGCAGCGGTGCTGGAGGAGCGCTTACGCGCCACTCCCCCCGACGTGATTCTCAACACGACAGGTTTCTCGGTGGCCGCCCCCGGCGACCCCAGGGACTCGGTCTTTTCCCCCTTCGACTGCCCGGTGTTGCAAGTAGTTCTGGCTGGGTCTAGCCGAACGGCCTGGGAAGAAGGTGTCAACGGCCTGAGCGCCAAGGACATTGCCATGAACGTGGCCTTGCCGGAAGTGGATGGGCGCATCTTGACCCGCGCTGTGGCCTTCAAGGGAACGTCGCGCTTTGACGCCGCCTGCCAGTGTGACGTGGTGGAGCCGGAACCCGTGGCCGACCGCATAGCCTTCACCGCCGGGCTGGCAGCCGCCTGGGCGCGTCTGCGCCGCACTGCGCCCAAGGAGCGCCGGGTGGCCTTGATCCTGGCCAATTATCCCAACCGGGACGGACGCCTGGGCAACGGGGTGGGGCTGGACACTCCGGCTTCGGCGGTCGGCATCCTGCGCCATCTGGCCGCACAGGGCTACACGGTCGGGGACATCCCCGAGAACGGCAACGCCCTGATGAGCCTCTTGCAACAAGGCCCCACCAACGCGCTGGCGGAGCGAGGCGAGCGTGTCGTGACGGAGTATTTGTCCCTGGCCGACTACCGCGCTTTTTTCGCCCGTCTGCCGCAGGAGGTTCAGGTCCGCATCACCGCCCGTTGGGGCAAGCCCGAGGCCGATCCATTTTATACCTCGCAGGGCTTTGCCTTGGCGGTGCGGCGCTTTGGACACATTGCTCTCGGGGTACAGCCCGCACGGGGCTACAACATCGACCCCACCGCCAGCGCCCACGATCCAGCCCTGGTTCCGCCCCACGGTTATCTAGCGTTCTACGCTTGGCTGCGGGAGGGCTTTAACGCCCATGCGCTCATCCACCTGGGCAAGCACGGCAATCTGGAATGGCTCCCAGGTAAGTCCTTGGCTCTGTCTTCAACCTGCTTTCCAGAGATCGCCTTAGGGCCCCTGCCCCACCTTTACCCCTTCATCGTCAACGATCCGGGGGAGGGAACCCAGGCCAAGCGCCGTGCGGCAGCGGTGATCGTTGATCACCTTACCCCGCCGTTGACCCGTGCAGAAAGCTACGGACCCCTGCGCGATCTGGAAACATTGGTGGATGAGTACTACGAGGCCGCCGGGGTGGACCCCCGCCGACTCAAGCTGCTGCGCGGGGAGATCTTGTCCCTGACCCACGCGCTCGGGCTGGACGCGGACTTGGGGATCAGCGCCGCCGACGATGCGGACGCCGCCTTGAGCAAGCTGGACAGCCACCTGTGCGAGTTGAAGGAGATGCAAATCCGCGATGGCTTGCACATCTTTGGCCGCGCACCCGAGGACGACCAGTTGACCGACCTGCTGGTCGCCCTGGCCCGCGTGCCGCGTGGCGGGGGGCAAGGCAAGGAGGCCTCTGTGCTGCGTGCCCTGGCCCAGGACCTAGCTTTGGGTGTCGATCCCTTAAGCGCCGATCTGGGCGCTCCTTACGCCGGTCCCCGCCCGGAAATCTTAGCCTCCGCCACGGCATGGCGCACCTTAGGCGACACGGTGGAGCGGCTGGAAGCCCTAGCGCGGGACTTGGTGCGCGGCGCAACCCCCTGCCCGTCCGCCTGGAGTGCCACCGTGAGCGTGCTGGCGTGGATGGAAACGGAGCTGCGTCCGGCGGTGGCCGCATGCGGCCCTGCGGAGTTGGACGGCCTGACAGCGGGACTGGACGGGCGCTTCGTCCCCCCCGGCCCGTCGGGTGCGCCGACCCGGGGACGGCCCGACGTGCTTCCCACCGGCCGTAATTTCTATTCCGTGGATACCCGCGCCGTGCCCACCCCCTCGGCCTGGAGTCTCGGCTGGGCTTCGGCCACCCAATTGATTGAGCGCCATGCCCAGGAGCACGGCGACTGGCCCCGCGCCGTGGCGTTGAGCGCCTGGGGCACATCCAACATGCGCACCGGTGGGGACGACATCGCCCAAGGCCTAGCTCTGATGGGCGTGCGCCCCACCTGGGATGCGGTTAGCCGCCGGGTCACCGGCTTCGAGGTTCTGCCTGTCACTGTGCTGGGCCGCCCCCGCGTGGATGTCACCTTGCGAATCTCCGGCTTCTTCCGCGACGCCTTTCCCAACCTGATCGAGCTGTTCGATTCCGCCGCCCGCGCCGTGGCCCGCCAAGACGAAAGCGACGCCGACAACCCCTTGCGCGCACGGGTGCAAGCCGAAACCGCCGCTCTGATCGCTCAGGGCCTTCCTGCGAGCGAAGCCGAACGGCGGGCTGGGTTCCGCGTATTCGGCTCCCAGCCGGGAGCTTACGGCGCGGGCTTGCAAGCCTTGATCGACGAAAAGGGCTGGACCAGCCGCGACGATCTGGCCAAGGCCTTTGTCGCCTGGGGCGGTTTTGCTTACGGGGACGGGGCGAAGGGTGATGCGCAGCACGGGCTGTTCCGCGCCCGTCTCAAGCAGATCGAGGCGGTCATTCAAAACCAGGACAACCGCGAGCACGACCTTCTGGACAGCGACGACTACTACCAGTTTGAAGGGGGCCTGACCGCCGCAGTGCAGGAAGAAGCCGGTCGCGCCCCCATCACCTACCATCCCGATCACTCTCGTCCCGAATCCCCCCGCATTCGCACCCTGGAGGAGGAGATCGCCCGCGTAGTCCGCGCCCGCGCCGCCAACCCGAAATGGATCGCGGGCGTGATGCGCCACGGCTACAAGGGGGCCTTCGAGATGACCGCGACCGTGGACTACCTGTTCGCCTTCGCCGCCACCACATCGGCGGTCAAGGATCACCACTTTGACGCCCTTTATGCCGCTTATCTGGGGGATGAGACGGTTCTAGCCTTTCTGCGTGACAACAACCCTGCCGCCCTCGCGGAGATGCAGGCCCGCTTCGCCGAGGCCCGCGCACGCGGCCTGTGGACCACCCGGCGCAATGATGTGAGCATGCTGGAATAATTTGAGCATGATGCCTTTACTCGCATCATGCTCAGCCGCCATTGCGGCGGCGGCCCAGAGCGAAGTGCGCCCGGCGAGGGCTTAGTGATGCAGATGTTCTGCATCACGGTCTAATAACGATGCTCCCGGCGTCCGGCGGGCTCAAAGGGGCCGGTGACAGCGGGACGTTTAAGACCGCCCAAGGCCTCGGCCAGACGAGCGCGTTTGACGGCGGCCTTTTCCACAGGTGCGGCGTAGTACTGCTTGGACGCCTCCATCACCAGCACCCCGGAGAAGCGGGAAAACCAACGGGCACCCAGCTCTTCGATGGCCGGAGCCCAACTGAGTGCCAGCCTCCGCTCCGACGGGGGAAAGAACAAGGCTGGCTCGCACCCGGTGGGCATGAACATATCCTCCCGCAGCAGGGCGTTGAGCTGGGAGCGGGTGTAGGGCTGACCCTTGCCGAATGGCGTGTTGTCGGCATGGGACCACAGCCCGGCGCGGTTAGGAGCCACCACCAGCAACCGCCCCCGGTCGGACAGCACCCGCCAGGCTTCGCGCAGCAAAACGCCGGGATGGGGGCTCGACTCCAGAGCATGCGCCAGCAGCAAGCGGTCAATGCTGCGATCGGGCAGAGGCAGCTCGGTTTCCTCGGCCAGCAGCACTTGACCGGGGCCCTGGTCGGGCCAGTGCATCACGCCTTGCGCAGCGGGCATCACCGCAATGACCCGTTCGGCCTCTTCCGTGAAGGTGCGCAGGTAGGGGGTGGCGAACCCGACCCCTAGTACGCGGTCGCCCTTGACGTTGGGCCAGATGGCGCGAATGCGCCGCCGCACCGCCCGCGCCGTCATCTGACCCAGGGCGGAGCGATAGAAGTCTCGTAACTCGACGACATCGTTCCACATGGGAGCAAGACTAGCAGAAAGCGCGGTTAATGATCCAGCGCATAGGACAGGGCGGCGGCGGAGAAGGCGGCGCTGGGCAGGCCTTCCCCCACCTCGTTGAGCAGCTTGGCCAACTTGAGGGCGATGGTGTCGCCGTCCGCCGCCTGATCGCTCAAGCGGCGCGCTTGCGCCATTCGCTCCATGCGCTCCATTCCGGCCACGGTTGCGGCATGACGGCTCCAGCTGCCTTGAATCGCGGTGATGTCCGCCATGGTCAGACCGTGGTCCAGCAAGGTCTTGAGCTGGATAAGGGAAAACTCCATATGCGCTAACCTCCGGGCGAGCGTATAACCATAAGAAACTCTGGTCAGCGAGTCAAACCCATGCTGGACATCCGCTCCGTAGCCATTTTTTCCGACAACTACATCTACCTGCTGCACGACCCCGACACCGGGGAAACGGCGGTGGTGGACCCCGGTCAGGCCACTCCTGCCCTCGAAGCGGCCCGTGCTGAAGGCTGGCGGATTAGCCATATCCTGCTCACGCACGGGCACCGCGACCACACGGGCGGCGTCACCGAGATCGTCCGGCTGACGGGAGCTTCGGTTCACGGCTACCGCACCGGCTTACGGGGCGGGGAGTGTCTCGCCATAGGCCGCGCTCAGGCCCAGGTGCTCGCCACGCCGGGGCATACTCAGGACCACTTGGCCTTCTGGTTTGCTAAGGGCGCCGCTCTGTTCTGCGGCGACGCCCTGTTCTCCCTGGGTTGTGGGCGCATCTTTGTGGGAACTCCGGCGCAATTTTGGGCCTCGATGCAGGCCCTTCGCGCCCTGCCGGATGAAACGAGGGTCTATTGCGCCCACGAGTACACCCTGGAAAATTTGGGCTTTGCCCGCTTTGTGGACCCGGACAATCCAGCCCTGGGTAAGCGGGAAAGAGAGGCGATGGAGATGTTGGCCCGCACCGGCTCATCCTTGCCCTCTTCCTTGGGGATGGAAAAAGCCGCCAACCCGTTCCTGCGGGCTGATGACCCACGGATGGGGGCAAGGCTCGGCCTAACCGGAGCCGACCCGGCGCGGGTGTTCGCCGAGCTGCGCGCCCAACGGGACGAGTTCGAGTGAAAAAAGATTGGTTTTACTTGGTTTTCAGTTCACGCAAACGCAACAGGAGGTCTGGAATGTCACTCCGAACGATGCTCCACAGAATGTCGTTGTCGATGCCGAGATAGCCGTGGATCAACTGGTTGCGGGTGGCGATGACCTGCCGCCAGGGAATCGCGGGGGCGGCGTCGCGCACGGAGAGGGGGATGTGGGTGGCGGCTTCGCCGATCAGTTCCAGATTGCGGACGGTGGCGTCATAGGATTTGCCGTCGGCCTCAAACCCGGCTTGATCCAATTCCCCGGCGTAGGCGATCACCTTTTCGGCGCAGGCGATCATGTCGTCCACATAGAACAGCCATTCCCGTTCCGGCGTTGGCGTAAGTTCAGACATGGATCGCTTCCCGCTCGACATGGGGGCGTAATTCCGGGCGCAGGGCCTTTTCCGTCACGAGATCCACCGGACGGCCAAACATATCCTCCAGATAAAATTGCACTCCGAAATAACGGGCCGACGTGGCCGGTCCGTCGAAGTCCACCAGAACATCCATGTCGCTGTCCTCGCGCCCAGTATCCCGAGCCAGCGAGCCGAACAACGCCAGACGGGTGACGCCAAACCGTCGGGCCAACTCGCCCTTATGCTGCGCCAGCAGTTCCAGCGTGAGTGATCGATTCATGACGTCTCCTCCAACAGGGAGCACTTTACCGTGTAGGGCCGCACGACCATTTCATAATCGCCTCCCGTAGCTTGGCCTAAGTTAGGGGCAAAGTCTACGATGGGCACAATTTGGGCACAGCAAAAGACCGCGATGCGGTCGATGATGCTTCAACGGCTTGGAAAACTGGAGCGGGCGATGAGATTCGAACTCACGACCCCAACCTTGGCAAGGTTGTGCTCTACCCCTGAGCTACGCCCGCTCGTTTTGGGTAGACGGCCCGTTAAGAGCGCGTCGCGGGCCGGATAATACGCATCTGCTCCCACATTGCAAGGCCCAACTTCCAAAGGTCTTGCGGGAAGCGGCGCGAAGGTCCATCTATGGGGCCCTATCGTTTCACAACAATGAGTCGGTCATGAGTTTACTTCTCGATGGAAACGGCAACGCCGCCCCGGCCTCGACCGCCGGTTTGATTAAAGATGTCACGGCGGCCTGCTTCGCCGAAGATGTGGTCAAGGCGTCCATGAAGGTTCCGGTGATTGTCGATTTCTGGGCCCCGTGGTGCGGTCCCTGCAAGCAACTGACGCCGCTTTTGGAACGGATTGTCACCCAGATGAAGGGCGCGGTGCGCCTGGCCAAGATCAACGTGGACGAAAACCCCGAGATTGCCTCCCAGTTTCGGGTGCAATCCGTGCCTACCGTGTTCGCCGTGGTGGGCGGAAGGCCGGTGGACGCCTTCACCGGCGGGGTTCCGGAAAGCCAGATCAAAGCCTTTATCCAGCGTCTGACCAAGGGCCAGACCAATCCCGTTGACGACGCCCTGGAGCATGCCGCCCTGGCCCTGGCCGAAGGCGATGCGGACACCGCCGAGCATCTCTTTTG
>Ga0208863_1001585_pt1 | contig 13847 bp, 12 predicted proteins | sample RifOxyD3_FD_184040 | JGI IMG/M metagenome (GOLD analysis project Ga0208863, IMG submission 184040) | Soil microbial communities from Rifle, Colorado - Rifle Oxygen_injection D3 (SPAdes) | ecosystem: Environmental > Terrestrial > Deep subsurface > Rock core/Sediment | place: Rifle, Colorado...
CTTTGAACAGATTGGTACTGGAGTCAGACAGGATTAGAATTTTACAACTTACTATGAGTGATTATGATAAAATACCATCTATAATAAGTGAGTTTATGGAAAAAATAGATGAAGTAGGACCTAATCCTTATAAGGGAATGTAATGTAAGTGAATAGTGAGTAGTGAATAGTGAATAGTGAATAGTAACCCAAATGTAGGGACACGATTTATCGTGTCTTGACCTCATTTTCAGTTCACAGTTCACTAATAAGATATAGAAAGGACAATATAAATATGTCAGAAAAACCTTTACTCGTAGAACCAGATGTTTCTTTTATACAACAGGTTATTCAAAACGGAGGGGAATCTGTAAAAAAATGTTTTCAATGTGCAACCTGTTCTGTTGTTTGCAATTTATCAAAAGATGATAAGCCATTTCCACGTAAAGAAATGATTGCAACACAATGGGGCTTAAAAGAAAAATTGGTTAATTCCCCTGATATATGGTTGTGTCATCAATGTGGAGACTGCACATCCTATTGTCCGAGAGGAGCAAAACCCGCTGATGTTCTGGCATCAATAAGACGATACACAATATCTCATTTTGCTGCCCCGCATTTTATGGGAGAATTAATCAGAGACTCTAAATATCTGGGATTTTTATTCTTTTTCCCGATTTTGTTATTACTTGGCTATTTTTATCTTATAGGACATTTAAATATTCCTGATGCAGAAGTAGAATACGCTAAATTCTTCCCTCATCTTTATTTGAATATCTTTTTCTCTGCTGCCACTTTAGCTGCTATTATGGCATTAGTCAGCGTTGTACGGTTTTGGAACGGCATGATGTTACATACCGGTATATCAGAACCCAAAGGTAATTTTATAAAAGCTGTATATGAAACAATTGTTGAGATATTAAAGCATAAAAAATTTACGGATTGTAGTGAAAATAAATTTCGGTATTTAGGGCATTTAGGCATATTTTACGGTTTTATAGGGTTATTTATAGTAACAGCAATTGCAGTTGTTTTAATTATTATTGAAATGTACATACATTCACCTCTATATCCGCTTGGATTATGGCATCCTGCCAAAATTATGGGAAACATAAGTGCAATTATTCTGTTTTTAGGTTGCAGTCTAATTATTTATAATCGCTTAAAACTAAAAGAAGATTTAACAACCACTTATTTTGACTGGTACTTTTTAATAGTATTATATCTGGTAGCTATAACAGGTATATTTACAGAGGCATTAAGATACTGGGATATTCCGAACCTTGCTTATCCGACATATTTTGTTCACCTTGTATTTGTGTTCAATCTTTTAATTTATTTCCCTTATTCCAAATTTGCACATATTATGTACAGAACAGTGGCAATATTTTTTGATAAATATGTCAGAAATTCGTAACCATTCAAAAAGGGTATCTGGTTGTCATGTCATGCTGAATTTATTTCAGCATCTAAAATTGAGATTCTGAAACGAGTTCAGAATGACATAATATTGAGAAGATACCAAAAAGGTGTCATTCTTATCACTTGTTTCATGATTGTTTTGGAATCTCATGGAAGCATTAGTTAAAAACCACATTACCGTTTATTTTAAAATTTGGAATAAGATAACCTTTTTCATTAAAAGCCCTGATTTCATATCCAATTACAGAATCGGTTAGTATTGGATACCTATGAGCTCCGCCTCTTAAGGCAAAAGGAAAATAAAAAATTGTTCCTTTAAAGCAAGGATAGTTTGAAAGATAGCCAGTTGTAACAACATTACGATAATAGATATCATTGGTATATATAAATATATGTGTCGAACCATCTTTCATTACATTTAACATAGACGTAAAAGAAACCATGCTAGTTACTCCAAAATTAATCGGATATGTTGGAGTAGCAGCATAAGCAGGTTTTGTCAAAGTCAGATCATCAAAAATGTTGGCAAAATTAGACCCTGAAAATGCAAAATAATAAGGACTGTTGGGCTTATAGTCTTTCCATGCATCAGAAGCCATCAATAATTGGGCATTTCTAGGATACTGTTGAAATCTGCCTTTTTCCTGAGATTCTAATGAATACATTTCCAATGTATGTTGAAACTGTTTTGCATTACTAACAATTTGTGCATATTTGGCTCTTGTAATCATAGCTGCCAGGTTTGGGGCAAAAAGTCCCATCAGAATCATAATTATTGCAATAGAAACCATTAATTCAACCAGTGTAAAAGCTTTTTGGTTTTTCAAAAAAGTAATTTTGTTTTTTTTCATATTTATTCCTTTATTCGATATTATACTTTTATATTCCCATAAATAAAAAAAATGTAACTTACTCTTATTATAATACAAACAGTCATGAATTCGTTAAAATCCATTCATATCCATTATTTTAAAAGTTTTATCCCCATCGTTAAAATAAATATAATTTCCGCTTCCGTAGATACTGCGAACATAACTGTCCGTGTCCATATTTGTAACAACAAATGGAGCTTTGGGGTTACTTATATCCACTATTTTTAAACCCTTGTCACTATTACCAAGATAGGCATAATTCCCATTTACATATAGTGTTTTGATGTTAGCTGCCATATAATTGACAATAACAGGAGTTTTGGGATTACTTATATCTATTATGCCCAAACCGTTGTCCCTGTCGGAAAGATATGCGTAATTCCCTTGTACAACAACTTTATAAGCATAACCGGTATCATAGGTTCCAATAAGTGAAGGAGCTTTGGGGTCACGTATATCTATTATTTTTAATCCCCTGGTTCCATCAGCAACATAAGCATACTTACCATTTACATATACTCCCACGGCTTCTTTACCGTCAGTGGCAAGCGAACTGACAAGAGATGGCGTTTTGGGGTTAGTTATGTCTATTATTTTTAATCCTTTGGGTCCATCTGCAACATAAGCGTAATTCCCGCTTATATACACTTCAGCCGTATAACCCTCAGTGGCTAAAGATCCAATGACCGGCGGGTCTTTAAGGTTGGTTATGTCTATTATTTTTAATCCTTTATATCCATTGGCAACATAAGCATAATTCCCTTCTTTGTAAACTCCAAGTGCAAAGTCGTAAGTATTTACGGAAACAACCACAGCCGGAGCAGCCGGATTTTTTATATCTACTATCCGTAACCCTTTGTCACCATCAGCAATATAGGCATAATTGTCCTTTGCATGGATTCTCTGTATTTCTCCGTCCTGAAACAGAACAGAACCGATAATTGGCGGAGTGTTAATGTTACTTATGTCTATTATTCCCAAAGCTTCGTCTAAAGCAGGTGCGAGATAAAAATAATTATCTTTTATATATCCTCCGTTCCCGATAATCGAAGAAGTTGCTATAACAGAAGGACATAGCGGATTCTTGCCTATATTTAATACATTTAAACCACTATTGCCAATAATAAAAGCATAATTGTCCTTTATATAAATTTTACTCCAGCTGTAAGAATCCATTGAACTAACAATATAAGGAGCTTTGGGATTGGTTATATCTATGATTTTTAATCCTTTATCCCAATCCGAGAGATAAATATAATTGCCCTTTATAGCCAGACCATACGCGCCCCCGGCAATATCCACTTTCCCTGCAATATATGCTTCTTTAGGGTTAGTTATGTCTATTATTTGTAAACCTTTAGTCCTTACAGCCACATAAAGGTAATTATCTTTGATCTCCAATGAAGAACTATCATCTATAGAGACTGTTTTAGCTATGAAAGGTGCTTCCGGCTTGCTTATATCTATTATATCCAGTCCTCCGAATGCATTTGTCATATAGGTGTAATTATCCTTTACATATATACCGGTATTATTTCCGACAGTATCTACCTCTCCGATAAGAGAAGGCGCTTTGGGATTGGTTATGTCTATTATTTTTAATCCTTTGAAACTATTGGCAACATAAGCATAATTGCCCTTTACATATACTCCGTTTGCATTGTCATCAAGTTCTATACTCCCTACAACGGAAGATAATTTAATATTAGTTATATCTATTATTTTTAAGCCTTTAAAACCTTGTTGCTCGCCATTAATGTCGTAACTCCCGTCAGCAACATAAGCATAATTGTCTTTTACAAATACTCCGTTTGGATTACCGGATGTGTTAACAGAACTGGTTAAAGATAATGTTTTTGCAGGCGGTGTTGCCAGAGGATTGCAATCCGGATATTTTGTATTGGCAGTGTCGGGTGGAGATTGAGCACAACCAAAAAGAGCAAATAAAGTTATTGTTCCGATAAAGCATGCTTTCATTGTTTTCATATTTTTTATCTCCTTAATACTTTACTACTTTTGTTCCGGTATAATAATAAGTCAAAATCTGTTCATGATTTTTGCCATCTAATGCCAGTTGATATGCACCCCATTGACACATCCCCATACCATGCCCCCATCCCCTGCCTGCGAATTGAAAAAGCTGAGGGATAACTTTATTATCTGTTTCACTTTCATTATCGCTCACAGGTCCCACATTAAAAAAAGTACTGTTAAGATTTAAAATGCTTCTTAATTTAGCAGCATCAACATATTTTACCCCATATATGCCCTCTACGGCTAACTCTTTTACCCGTCCGGTTTTACTGCGTTTAACCGGGCTGATATTTATTATATCCCCGACATTAATGCCCATTTTGGAAAGAGTCTGTTTTAACTGGTCATTGGTAAAATTTTGATACCATATATATTTAGGTGAATTCTGGTCAAAATCAGGTACAGATCTTAAATACGGCTGATTATCCCATAAATCAAATCCGTTTTCTGTCATGCCGCCACTGGTTGAATGATAATAAGCAGTAATTAATTTACCTTTGTATGTTAACACAAGACCTTTTGTTTCATTAACTGCCTGACTGGTACTTTCTTTTTCACCTTCAACCCCCAGATATACCTGACTTGCAGGAGTGGCAAACATATCAAATCCTCTTTTTGAATTACTGCCTATATTTGCAATCGCATAAGTCCTTGCTGCAACAGCCTGAGCCTTTAGAGCTTCTAATGACCATTTATATGGCATTTCCCCCGGGACCACACCATAAAGATATTCCTCAATCGGTAAACTATTAACTACAGTAATATTTTTATTTGATGAAGAAAAAATTTCAAGTCCTCCTCTATACCAGTGACCGGAAGCATAAACAAGCGGAATTACATCAGAAGATATTTGTGGTTTTATTGAAATGATTCCATTATATTTACCTATAAAATTTTCGTTTTCATATAAAGAGATTCCGTTTCTATCTCCTGTAAAATAAAAAGGCACAAGTGGTTGTATTGTGGTAATGGTCTCAGAATAACCTCCTGATTTTTTTAATATTATAGGAGTAGCAACTGAACTGCTTATTATGACTTCTTTAGCAGAGGGCACTATACCGATTCTCACCGTATAATCTTTAGCTGACGCTGAATTTTGATTAAAAAATAAAAAAAATATAACAATTAATAAGAATAGACTTTTTAAAATTTTTTTTTCACTAAACATTTATATAAGTTCCTCATTAATGTATAATATAGAATATATATTATACATATAAATATGGAGAATTTCAATAAAAATGAGTAATGAAGGACATGCAACAGAACAACCAACAACACATACGCAACATGAAGGTCATCAGGTCGGCTCTCATATACTATGGGATGTAGGCGGAACAACACTCCATGGAGACACATTAATTACTAGCTGGTTAGTAATTGCAGTATTAGCAATACTGGCTATTTCATTTTCAAAAAAATTGACGCAAAAACCGGGTAAAGGGCAGGTGTTTATCGAAAGCGCGGTTGAGTTTGTGGAAGACCTTGTAACCGGACAGATAGAAACCAAAAATACTCTTATGTATATGCCGTTAATCGGAACTATTTTCTTCTTTGTCCTTTTTTCTAATCTGATAGGTCTGGTGCCATGGCGTATTCTGGCATTATTCGGATTTCAGGGCGAACTCGCCTCCCCTACAAATGATTTGAATACCACGGGAGCATTGGCTCTTATCGCCCTTGTGTCATACTTTTATTACGGAATAAAAAAGAAAGGCTGGGGATATTTTAAACATTATATTACCCCGCATCCCGCATTTTTTCCCCTGAATTTAATGGAAGATTTTACCAGACCGTTATCATTGGCATTCCGGTTATTCGGTAACATCATGGGCGGTGAAATTGTTTTGTTCGTTCTTTTAGGGCTTGCTCCATGGTTTATCCCTCTGCCATTGTTTGCATTAGAGGTATTTGTGGCATTTATACAGGCATTTATTTTTGCTGTTTTAACAGCTTTTTATATTGGTGCTGCGGTAGCAGAACATCATTAAGAGTAGAAACAAAAAATGAATGAAAATTGGAAAAATGTAAATAATCTGATTGAATACCCCTCTGATGGCATATTAAGTAAAGAAATTTTCAAAACAAATAAACTTAATATAACATTATTCTGTATGGCAAAAGGGACTGAACTTTCAGAACATACATCAACACGGGAAGCAACTGTTTTTGTAATTGAAGGCAAAGGTGTATTTAATCTTGAAGGCAAAAACATCCCAATGTTGCCCGGAGTGTTTATTTTTATGGGCAGTAATGCGGTACATTCGTTAAAAGCTGAAGAAAATACTACTTTTATTCTTTCATTGGTAAATTAATGATAACATCCAAACTTGCAAAATAAATTTTATTAAAGGCGTTATTATGTTAGAACTAAGAAGAACTAAAATCATTGCTACAATAGGTCCATCCTGCTCTTCTTATGAGATAATTTATCTTCTCATAGAAGAAGGTGTTAATGTCTTCCGTATAAATTGTTCTCATGGTAAAAAAGAGGATTATGTGTCCTATATCCGGGACATAAGAAAAGCTGCTGATGCCCAAAAGAAAGTCGTCAGTATTTTAGTTGACCTGCAGGGACCTAAAATACGTATCGGTTTTATAAAAAACGATAGCATTATTTTAAAAACAGGAGCTTCTTTAATATTAACTGAAAAAGAAATCATCGGGGATGAAAATGGCGTATATGTTTCATGCCCTCATTTAAACGAAGAAGTGCCTATTGGCTCATTAATCTTACTTGATGATGGTAAAATAGAACTTAAAGCGGAATCAAAATTAGAAGATGGTTTATTATGTAAAGTATTAGTCGGCGGAGAATTAAAATCCAAAAAAGGTATAAATTTCCCGGGCGTAGTATTACATAAAACTACTTCTTTAACAGCAAAAGACAAAGATGATTTAATTTTTGCTCTGGAACAAAATGTTGATTTTGTTGCAATTTCTTTTGTCCAGAGGGCAAGTGATGTCCTTGATGTAAAACAAATAATCTCAGAGAATAAAGCAGAAACCCCTGTTATTGCCAAAATAGAAAAACAGGAAGCATTTAAAAATATTTCTTCCATTATATCTGTCTCAGATGGAATACTTATTGCAAGAGGAGATTTAGGCGTTGAATTTCCCTTAGAGGAAGTCCCGATAGTGCAAAAAAATATTATTAAATTATGTAATCTTGTAGGCAAACCTTCAATTATAGCAACCCAGATGCTCGATTCAATGGTGCATTCGCACAGACCGACAAGAGCAGAGGTTACTGATATTGCAAACGGGATTTTTGACCTTGCTGATGCATTGATGGTAACGAATGAAACCGCTGTAGGCGAATATCCTGTTGACGTTATTAAAACCATGGCAAAAATTGCTTTGAGAACTGAAAAAGAATTAGACTTCTGTACCAGTATAGAGTGGCAGGCTAGTAATATTGAACAGGCAATCGGAAGAGTTACCTGTGAACTGGCCCATGTCTTAAAAACAACAGCAATAATTACTGCAACCCAGTCAGGGAGAACAGCACAACAGGTGGCACGGTACAGACCTTCTGTTCCGATTATTGCGGCAACACCTTTATTAAAGACTTATAAGGAATTAAGTTTAATCTGGGGGGTTTATCCTATCATTATCCCAAAAACAGATGATACTAATGCCATGATAAAAGTAATAATAGAAAAAGCCAAAAAAGAAAAACTATTAACAGATGGTGATAGTGTAATCATTACAGCGGGTATGGCCGTTGGTATCTCCGGTACAACGAATATGATTAAAGTAGAGGTTGTCTGAGGCCAAACAGTGCGGTTCAAACAAAAAAAGGATATGACAGGCACAAAATATCAGCTATCTTTTGGAGTAGGTGGGATCTTTTATCAGGAATCCGTAAAAATTGCAGAATTATATCTTGAATTAAAAGACTGGGCATCTGTTCAAAATATTGTAATGGAACAAAATATTTTACAGACAAGAACAATTAATACAGCCAAAAGACTATGCAGAGAAATTATTTCCCGGCTAAAATTATTGACCAGTAATGAAATAAAAATACTTACAGAAGGCATAAGGCAGGAACAATTATATATTCTTTGGCTGGCAGTTTGTAAACGTTATAAATTTATCAAAGACTTTGCAGTTGAAATTCTCAGAGAAAAATTTCTTCAACTGAATTTTAATCTTACGTATGAAGACTACGATGCTTTTTTTTATGCCAAATCAGAATGGCATGAGGAACTGGAAAAAATTACAGATGATACACGGAATAAATTAAGACAGGTTCTTTTTAAAATGCTAAGGGAAGCAGATTTAATTACAGATTATAATACAATAAACCCTGTTATGCTTACTCATGCCATAGCAAAAACAATATATAAAGATTCGCCTCAATACCTTACAATCTTCCCCATATCTGATTCAGACATAAAGGAATGTATGAAATGATTACAAATTTGGAAGACAAACCTCTTAATGAAAGGTTTCAACACCTTGTATCACTTATCAGCAATGAACGTTTTTTAAAAAAACAGGGGATTGGCAATGAAATTCCATTTTTTATTTGTCAATATAAACCAAAAGAAACTGTTGATATGAACAAAGCTATAGATGCTCTTATTAATAAACTTGAACAAATTGAAATCAAAATCCTTGAGATAAATCTGTATGATTTGTCTATCCAAATTTTAAAAGACCGTGGCATTTGGGACCAGATTATTGAAATGGAAACAACATTGCCAAAGGATCAGTTAAAGGAACTGCTTGGAGGCGTTCTTGATTCTGCATCTCATATAGTTCCGGCAATAGCAGAAAAAATGAATCAGGCAGAATTTGATGTTATGTTTATTACAGGCGTTGGAGAAGTTTTCCCTTATATCAGATCACATAACGTATTAAACAATTTACAAAGCACTGCAAAAGACAAGCCCACAGTTATGTTTTTCCCGGGTAAATACACTCATTCTCTTGAGTCAGGGGCATCTCTTGATCTTTTCGAGAAACTGCATGATGACAAATACTACAGGGCATTTAACATATTTCACTGCGAAGTTTAGGAGGAAGATATAATGCGTTTGAATACAATATTTAAAAAGCCGGTTGACCGTCCCATTGAAGGAGTAATTAAGGCAGATGATGAAACAAGTTTAAAGCTTGAAGTTGAGGAATATGTATTAACCAATGAAGTATCCAAACGCCTTGAATCTTTTCTTTATGCTTATAACAATTATGAGGGGGCAAATGGTGTATGGATTTCAGGCTTTTTTGGCTCAGGAAAATCTCATTTATTAAAAATGTTGGCATTACTTTTAGGAAATCGTCTGATTGATGGAAAACCTGTATTCGACCTTTTTTTACCAAAATGTACGGATAATGAAATATTAAAAGGAGACTTGAAACGGGCTGTTTCGATTCCATCCAAAAGTATCCTTTTTAATATTGACCAGAAAGCTGATATTATAAGCAAAACACAAATTGATGCATTACTTTCTGTATTTGTAAAAGTATTTGATGAAATGTGCGGATATTATGGTAAACAAGGTCATATTGCCAAATTTGAAAGAGATCTAAACAGCCGGGGATTATATGAAAAATTTAAAGAAGCTTATAAGGAAATATCAGGCAGGAATTGGGAATCAGGCAGAGAACAGGCACTTCTTGAATCTCAAAACATTGCCGCGGCATATTCCCGCGTTACAGGTGAAGATAAAGCCACCACACTAGGAATTCTTGATAAGTACCGCAGTGAATACAAAATTTCTATTGAAGATTTTGCCAATCAGGTCAATGAATACATCGAACGTAATGGTAAAGATTTTCGTTTGAATTTCTTTGTAGATGAAGTAGGACAATACATTGCTGATAATGTCAAACTAATGACCAATTTGCAAACAATTGCGGAAAGTCTTGCGACTAAATGCAGAGGACATGCATGGATAATTGTTACTGCACAGGAAGATATGAATACTGTTATTGGAGAAATGAGCAAACAGCAAGGCAATGACTTTTCAAAAATTCAGGCACGTTTTGCAATCAAAATGAAGCTGACAAGTGCAGATGTGGAAGAGGTTCTGCAAAAGCGTCTGCTTATAAAAAATGATGATGGAATAGAAAAACTTTCAGAAATTTATCATGCCCAATCCAACAATTTTAAAACCCTGTTTGATTTTGCCGATGGAGCTAAGACATATAAAAAAATTAAGGATAGAGATCATTTCATTAATTGTTATCCGTTCATTCCTTACCAATTCTCTTTGTTCCAGTCTTCGATTCAAGATTTGTCATTACACAACGCATTTGAAGGCAAACACAGTTCAGTCGGAGAGCGTTCTATGTTGGCTGTCTTTCAGCAGGTAGCCATTCAAATATCTGAATATGAAATGGGACAGCTTGCTAGTTTTAACCTCATGTTTGAAGGTATAAGATCAGCTTTAAAATCACAGATTCAACGTTCTATACTGTCAGCTGAAAAACATCTGGACAATGAATTTGCAATTAAAGTATTAAAAGCACTATTTCTAATCAAATATGTAAAAGAATTTAAACCTACAGTCAGGAACCTGTGTGTTCTTATGTTTGATAAATTTGACTGTGATCTTCCTTCACTTAAAACCAAAATTGAAGAGGCTTTAAATCTTCTTGAACTGCAAACATATATTCAGAGAAATGGTGAACAGTATGAATTTTTGACAGATGAAGAAAAAGATATTGAACAGGAAATAAAAAATACTGATGTAGAGAATACTGATGTTTCCGATGAACTTGCCAAAATTATTTTTGAAAATGTTATTAAAAATCGTAAAATACGATATGAAAACGGACAGGATTATAATTTTTCGCACAAATTAGATGATAAAATTCTTATTGGACGTGAATATGAACTTGCTATTAATATCATCAGTCCGTTTCATGAAAATTCAGGGAAAGAAGACATTCTAAAGATGCAATCATTGGGGCGGGATGAACTGCTGGTTATTATGCCACCGGATGACCGCCTTATAAGAGATATTCTTATGTATAAAAAAACTGAGAAATATATAAGACAAAACGTTTCTATTACACAACAGGAGGCTGTAAAAAGAATTCTTACCGATAAAAGTTTTCAAAACAGGGAACGTTATGCTGAACTCGGACAACTTGTTAATACGCTTTTGAGTAAAGCTAAATTATTCGTAGCCGGTGTTGAAGTCGAAGTTAATGGAGAAGATGCCCAATCTCGAATAATTAAAGGGTTTCATGAACTTATTCTCCGTTCATACTCCAACCTTCAGATGCTCAGAGGAACTAATTATACTGAAAATGATATATCTCAATGTCTAATACAAGTCAGACTACCTGAAGGTGAAGGGTTTAAATTGACTGAAGCAGAGCAGGAAATGATTTCATTCATTAATATCAACAGCCGTTCAGGACTTAGAACAACTGTAAAAAGCCTTATTGAAAAATTTGAACGTAAATCTTATGGTTGGTATTATGCCGCAATACTGTGCATTTTAGCTAAACTTTACGCAATGGAAAAAGTTGAACTTCGTTCTGACAGTAATATTTTAGAACCAAATCAGATAGAAAAATCTTTACGTAATACTCAAAGTCATCCGAACATAGTAATTGATCCCCAGATTGATTTTACTCCTTCTCAAATCCGAGTATTAAAAGAATGTTATCAAAACTTTTTTGACAATCCGCCGCCTCAAAGTGAAGCCAAAATTTTTGCTAAAAATACAGCAACTGCATTTGGAGATTTGGTAAATTCATTAACTCCATTGGCATCACAGGTGTCACAGTATCCCTTCTTAAAAGTTTTGGAACAACCTATTAAGACATTGAAGGAACTTAGTAAAAAACCTTATACCTTTTTCTTGACAGACCTTGATCGTCAGGAAGATGAATTGATGGATTTAAAAGAAAAAATACTTGACCCTGTCTGGAAATTTATGACAGGCTCACAGAAAAATATTTACGATGAAGCAATTAAGTTTCTTCAGTCAGGGGAGGCAAATTTTGCTTATGTGGAAGGGGATGAACATGAGCAAATCCATGTGATTCTTAATGATGCTGAATGTTTTAAAGGCAATCGTATGCAACAGATGAAAACTCTTGTTGATTCCTTAAAGGCAAAAGTTGCAGACCATCTGGAAAATGAAAAGAGAAAAGCTATAGAATCAGTTGATTCATTAAAAAATCGTATTATTGAAATGGATGAATTCTCAAAGTTGACATCAGAAAAACAAAAAGAAATCGCCGGACGTTTTGATAATTTTATAAATGATATAAAAAAACAAAAACTTATAGCTGTTATCAGGGAGAATGTACGCCGCTTTGAAGAAACAGAATATCAAAAGATTATTGATAATATGTGTAAATTAGCATATCCTAAGCCTGATTACAATCCCCCGGATGGTACCAAGCCTCTAATTGCGGGTGAACGTAAAATTAAATATATACAAAGCCATTCGATTCATGTGCAATTTGATAAATCATGGTTAGGAGATGAATCTGATGTTGAGCGTTATCTTGCGGCGTTTAAAGATGCATTGATGAAGGAAATTAAAGAAGGGAAACGGGTGCAGGTATAAAAAAAATCTTGATTATATGCAAAATATAGCGTATAATTATATGTAAAATATTACATTATAACGCAAGCGTTATTGCTAATCAACGCAAGCGTTTGTTAATCAAGGAGAGGCTTTATGACAACTTATGCCAAAGAAGAAATTTTACCTTCAACCAAAGTTGCCAGAAATTTTGGAACAATATTAAACAAACTCAAAAAACATGAACTGGAAAAAGTTGCTGTTATACGAAATAATGAAATCGAAGCAGTTATTATTTCTATAAACGAATATGAAGCCATGAAAGACATTCTGGAATTACAAGAACATATAGATATTTACAATATGATAAAGGTAAGAGAAAAAACACCCAAAGAAGAATACATTTCTTTTGACACAATATTAAAAGAAGCAGGAATTAAAAAAGATGAATTATAATGTATTTTTTCATCCTTTGGCAGAAAAGGAACTTAATTCTTTAAATAAAAGTGTAAAACTTATAGTTTTAAAACAAATAAATAAAATATCACAATCCCCATATTTAGGAGAGATGTTAGGGAATAAAGCAGGACTTGACCTTACTGGTTACAGAAAGATTTATGCAGATAATAAAAGGATCAGGATAGTTTATGAAATTATCGAAGACGACCTGATCGTTTATATCATAGCAATAGGCAAAAGAGATGATATGGAAGTTTATAAATCAGCCTTTAAAAGGATTAAATAAATGGATACAGCAGTTTTGAAAAAATTTGCACAATCAGCACAAAGACAACTGAAAGAACAAATTGCCGCCAAGCTCGAACAGGTAATGAAAACCGACAGTATTGAACTGCGTGAAAAACAGGATGCTTTAATTAAATTAAATGAACAGATTGAAGACACTTCAAAAGAAGTTGTCATTGAGCGTGTAGCTTACATCTGGTTCAACCGCTTCTGTGCATTGCGTTTTATGGATGTCAACCGTTATACGCCTATAGGGGTTGTTTCACCATCAGAAGGATTTACTCAGCCC
>Ga0208863_1001586_pt1 | contig 13832 bp, 10 predicted proteins | sample RifOxyD3_FD_184040 | JGI IMG/M metagenome (GOLD analysis project Ga0208863, IMG submission 184040) | Soil microbial communities from Rifle, Colorado - Rifle Oxygen_injection D3 (SPAdes) | ecosystem: Environmental > Terrestrial > Deep subsurface > Rock core/Sediment | place: Rifle, Colorado...
AAAACAACATATATTATATAAACGCAAAAAATATATAATTTTATCTTCTATATTAATTTTTATTTTATTAATACCCATTTTTTCTTTTGCCAAAGATAAAGAAGAAATAAAAAAAGGTGCGGAAGAATTACAAAATAAACCAAGTACCTCTTTTTATTCGGATATTAAAATCGGTGATTATTTTATTTTTAAAGTCGGGTCAACTGATTCATTGACTCATACCGAACGGGCTGAAATAATTAATAATCGTATAAATACTATTTTAAAAAGTAAAAAACCCATTCCTAAAACAACTATAGAACCCTATGGCAACAAAAACTTAATAAATATCGGAGAACAAGTTATATTAACAGTTACGAATCAGGATACACACGATAATTTAAAGTCCTTAAGAGAACTCAGTGAAGAATGGGCGGGAAAAATAGACACAGGAATGCAATTATTCAAAGAAAGCACTAAAGAACCTGTTATTGTTGACGGAGCAGTAATATTCACAGTCGGGCCAACCGACTCCCTTATAGCTTCGGAACGGGCAATAATAGTAAACAGAAGGCTCAGAAGTTTTGTAGAAAACCCTGAAAAAATAAAACCGGCCACCTTGAGTAATATATATGGAGAATGGACTATCAGCATAGATGATGTTGTTTTAATTACAGTAGTAGATATTGATGCAAAATTAAATTCAATAAAAATAGAAGATTTAGCCAAAAATTGGTCTCAATTAATAGATAAAACATTAGAAAGAGCAAAAAAAGAAAGAACACCTCAGTATATATTATTTATAATCATAAAAATTATTTTATGCATTTTTCTTGTATTTGTTGCATATAAGATTTTTAAAATTATAAAAACTATAATGATTAAACCTTTCATTACGGCTAAACCGACATATAAATTTCAAAAATATATAAAATTATTCATAAAATTCATTTATTGGGTCATTATTTTAAGTATAAATATATATGCATTAATATATATAATGGAGTTAACGCCTTATACCAGACCCTATTTAAACGATTTTTTACAGGACATACCTAAAATATTCACTCACTTAGTCAATATTTCATATAATAATGTTATTATTATTGCAATAATAATATTATTAACTATCCCTGCCCTGCGTCTTAGTAATTTAATTATCAGCAAAATATTCAACTTTATTCAACAACAGGTAGAAACAGAAAATACAGACCGATTTATTCAAAGAAGTAATACTTTTAAAATAATAATAAAGAGTTTATCGCATGTTATTATTATTTTCATAGGCTTTATTTTAATTACACTTCAGTTAAATATAAATATTCTGCCAATACTCGCCAGTGCCGGAATATTGGGATTAGCTATAAGTTTTGGGGCACAAAATCTTGTTAAGGATTTAATAAACGGATTTTTTATTGTTTTTGAGGACCAATATGGGATTGGAGATGTTATAACGGTTGATAACATAACCGGCACAGTAGAAAAAATAAATCTGAGAATTACACAACTGCGGGGTATGGATGGCTCATTGACAACTATTCCCAATAGTAATGTAAATGTGATAATTAATCTGTCAAAAGAATGGTCAAGAGCTATTTTGGATATTGCAATCAATTTAAATGAAAATCCGGATAAAGTTATGGAAATTATTATGCAAACAGCCAAAAAATTAAAAGAAGATTGGATGGACAAAATAATTGAAGAACCTGTAATGCTTGGAATTGATAAAATTGAAAATTCACAAATGGTAATAAGGATAATGCTCAAAACAATTCCATCCAAACAATGGGATGTGGTAAGAGAATTAAGAAAAAGGGTAAAATTGGCTTTTGATTATGAAAAAATATCTCTTCCATTTCCCCAGTATATTGTCTGGGTCAATAGACCTATTTCATATATACCAGATGACAAATGATTAATTTGCCTGAGGTTTAATGGGCATAATCATACATAAATAGGAAGGGTATTCGTCTTTATCACCAAAATGGTATTCACTATTATAAAGTAATGTAGGACTTACTTCCCCATTCATACAAAAAGTAACTTTATCAGCTTCTATATAACGCAAAGCATCTATTAAAAATTTAGCGTTAAATATTATATTAATCGGCGATACATCTTCTTCAGCTTCAATTTCAATTATTTCAACAGCTTTACCCAAATCAGGGGTATCAGCTTTAATGGTCATTTCTGATTTTTCCGGGTCAATACTTAATCTTATCACATTAGTCTGTTCCGAAGCTACAATTGATGCCCTTTCAACTGCACTAAAAAAAACGGATTTCACCATATTGATTTTCCGTTCAAAGGTTTTGGGTATGATTTTATGATAATCCGGATAGTTGCCTTCAAGAATACGTGCTGAAAATAACTTATTATTTAACTGAACAACCACATGATTACTGACAATGGCAAAGTTAAGGTCAGTATCTTCAGATGAATTCAAAATTCTTTCAAGCTCTGCCATTGCTTTTGCCGGGACTGTAACGGATATTTCTTTCCCTTTTATATCCTTCTCCTGCCATGTTTTCATGGATAACCTGTAGCCATCGGTAGATACCATCTCTATATGACCGGATTTGATATGTAAATGCACGCCATTAAGAATACCTTTATTAACTTCCGTTGAAGTTGCAAATCTGGTCTGTTTTATAGACTGGGCAAGAGTTTCTTTATTAATCGTCATTATTTTTTCATTAGTAATCCGGGGGATAAGAGGAAAATCTTCTGCTGGTAATGTTTGTAAATCATAATCTGATTTAAAGCATGAAATATGCATAAAATTCTTTTCTTCATTTAGATTTAGATTTATTTTATATTTACTTTCTTCTTTTTCTAATCGTTTATTATATTCATCATCTGTTTCTTTATCTTTTCTATTAACTTTAAAAGGTTCAGGAAGTTTGGCAATGATTTCACTAAGAGATTTGGCAGGTAATGTAATCGAGCCTTTTTCCATCACTTCAGCGTCTATTTTGGCTTCGACAGCTATTTCAAGGTCAGTGGCAGTAAGAATTAATCCGTCAGAAACAGCATTAATTAAGATATTGCTTAATACAGGCATTATACTTCTGGTTGCAACTGCTTTATTTACTGCGTTTAACCCTTTGCTCAGATTGTCTTTGGTGCTTATGACTTGCATTTTTTTATTGCTCCTTAGATTAATTAAAGTTATAGATATTATAAAATTTTTTGTGTCAATACTGCAAGAGTCCTAAAAGTTATCAAAATGAAAAATCCCCCTTATATATCCCCCTATACTACTACTACTAAAAATATATATATATTATTATTATAGTAGTAGTGTGGGGCAAAACTCTGTTTTTAAAATTAAAAATTGTCATATTATTTAGTATTCATCAATGTTTTAACGATAATGGAAATGGGTTAAATCTGGGGCAAAACTGGGGTATAACTTTTTTTAATTAAGATTTATTACGAAAGTTTTGCCCCACTTTTGCCCCACTTTTGCCCCACTTTTGCCCCACTTTTGCCCCAAAAAAGTTATCATTTCTTAATAATTTTCGTGCTGTTTTTCTCGTACGAATAGAGTTTTGCCCCACTTTTGCCCCACTTTTGCCCCACTTTTGCCCCAAAAACTTTACAATTTTTAGTACTTTTATCACAAATTTATGCTGTTTTTATTTTTAACAATATAAATTTTTGTAACAATGGAATCAAATATAGATAGTATGCTATTCTTGAATATTTTTGAAAAAGTTTTGCCCCACTTTTGCCCCACTTTTGCCCCAAAAAAGTTATCATTTTTTAATAATTTTAGACTTGATTTTTTGAACTTCGTTTCTTAATGTCGGATTTAATTCCATGGTTGTTTCGATATTTTTTATGGCATTTTTTACAGGAGAATGGTCGGGTTTATTAAAAATGTTTGCTATTCTTCTTAAAGAACAATTAGTATAATCTTTAATTAAATACATGGCAATTTGACGGGCTAATACAATATCTTTTGTTTGTTTTTTGCCTAAAATGTCTTCAGACTCCAAATGAAAATGTTCAGCTACAATATTTACTATTATTGTCGGAGAGGCTTCCTGTGGAAGTTCTTTTTGGAGAAGTATCTGGACTTCAGCAAGGGTTAAAGGATTTTTTTCAATGGATACATTTGCTATTATTCTTGTAAGAGCACCTTCTAATTCTCTTACATTGCTATGAAAAGAACTTGCTATAAAATGTAAAATATTGATATCTATGAAATAACCTTCTATTTCAGTTTTTTTCTTCAAAATGGCAATTCTTGTCTCTAAATCTGGTGGGTGCATATCAGCAATCAAACCCATTTCAAAACGATTCCTTAACCGGTCTTCAAGATATGCAATTTCTTTGGGCAAACGGTCTGAAGTTAATACTATTTGCTTCCCTGCTTCATATAATGAGTTAAAAGTATGAAAAAATTCTACCTGTATACGTTCTTTATCTCCGATAAATTGAATATCATCGATTAATAATAAATCTACTTTTCTATATCTGTTTCTAAATTCTGCCATTTGATAATTTTTAATTGCATTAACAAGGTCATTTACAAATTGTTCGGAGTTTATATAGACTATTTTGGCTTTCCCTTCCGTTTGTTCTAAAAGAGCATGTCCTATTGCCTGCATTAAATGAGTTTTGCCAAGACCAACTCCTCCATACATAAATAAAGGGTTATATGCTTTACCTGGTGTTTCTGCTATTTTCAAAGCAGCAGCATGAACAATTCTATTTCCTTCACCTACTACAAAGGTGTTGAATTTATACTTTGGGTTTAATACGCTATAACTGCTTAGGTCATCATTTTTGGAATCATCTTTGTTATTTGCAGTCGTGTGGGAATTGCCATTTTTATTTACGGCATTATTAAGAGTCTGCAGCAAAGGTGTGTTGTTGTCAATTTCAGTAGAAGTGAATAAATCAGCAGATTGGATGTCAGGTTCCTCTTTGCCAGTTTTAGATGATGATGTATCATTTTTTGGCTTTTCCTCTATATAATCTAATAATGTAGTTTGTAAAGCATTTTTATGGTCTTTTGCAGATTTTTTTTCATTTTTTTTGCCTGTCGGTGTCTGAACTATAAATGTAATGAGTAGTTCTTCACCTGTTACTTCTCTTAAAATTTCTTTTATTATAGGGGTATAATTACTATCTATCCAATTTCTTGCAAAGTCATTAGGAGCATTTACTACCAGTTTGCCTTCTTCAAGAGATATAGGCGTTGATTGTTTAACAAATGCCTGATATGTAGGATGTTTAACATAAGCTTTTAATTTAGCTACGGTTTCTTCCCAGATTTGTTCTGCTTGCATTTTTTAACAACAACTCCTTTGTATAAACATAAATCTCCTTTCAAAAAATATTAGTGCAAGTAGTATATCATAATAATATAATTTAAAATCAATTTGCAAACATTTTTTACATGTCGTAAAAATAATTATTATGTCCATACTTTTCCCCTTTTATTCTCTCCTAATAAGAGAGTATATATATGGCTATTCAATATTTTTTTTTGTTTTTTTTTCTATTAAGTCTTTATTAAAAATAAACAGATATTTACTAAGGAGTCTATAGTAATATTAGGTTTAATATGTAGATTCGAGAGGACAAATATGGCAATCCCTGTTAATATCGGCAATTCCTCGTTGATACCTTTTATTGGTACCGGTGTTGGGAACGCATATCTTAATTATTACGGTAAAGTGAAAGAAAATTTAACCAGAACAATAAATGATTTAACTTATGCTGTTCCCATAAATTATGGTGAAGTTACGGAAAATATGAGAAGAGACCCCCGTACAAATGACAGGGCAATCAATGAGGACGGCACCAGTGATGGTATAACAAATTCAAGTTATGTGGATCAAAAGACCGGTGAGCCATTATTTTTAAAAGCTGACAGAAGATACGATAAACCTTTTTATACGGTTATTGATAAATACGGTAGAATGCTTAGTGATTATATTGATGATAGTGGAACTTTAATAACTCAGGATGACCTTGGACGGGATTTCAGATACCATATTGACCAGAGCGTACCCAATCAAACAACAACGCCTTCAACTCCTTTGACATTATTAAATGATTCAGGTGCCGGGCCTATGGTTCCTGGAGGTTTATGGAACAGCCATGATACGCCTAACTCTAGTCCCGCAGTTGCATGGTATTATGGTCAGAGTCCTGCTCATACATATAATACAGGGGTGACAAACAGTGGTAATCTTACCTCTCCTGTTTTAAATTTAAGTGATACTAACTATGCTTATGCTTTACAGTTTCAGAATAATTATCAAACAGAACCAAATAATATTTCCAATCTTATAGATGATAATGTAGAAACCGGGAATACTTTACCCTGGACACCAACCGGATTGTGGAATATTAACAATAATACGGCCAACACACCAACCAACAGCTGGTATTACGGACAGGCGGGTATTAATGATTATGATACCGGTGCTATAACAACAGGTTCTCTGACATCACCTACTCTTAATTTAAGTGATGCAACAGCTACATATACTTTAAAATTCGCCCAAAGTTTCAATACAGAACCCAATACGCCTGTAACAGTAACGCTATTGGATGATAATGTGGAAGATATAGCCGGCAGTAATACTACATGGACAGAATCAGGATTATGGAACATCCATGACGGCAATTCAAACAGTCCTTCTCATGCATGGTATTATGGTTTACCCTGTACCGAGACTTATGACCAGACAGGAAATAGAACATTCGGTTCCATAGAATCACCTGCTTATGATTTAAGCAATACTGACTTTACCTATACTTTCTCATATAGTCATATGTTCAGTACAGAAACCATCAATCCGTCAGATTATGATTTAAAATTTGTAGAATATTCATTAGACGGTGGGACAAACTGGACGGAAGTGCAGAAATATAATACTTCTTATCAGGATTGGACCCAGGAAAGTTATATCATACCAAACGGCTCTGCAAATACTAAAATAAGATTCAGATTCGATACAATAGATGGCGCTTATAATAATTTTACCGGTTGGTATGTCGATGATATGAAACTTAGCGGCACAAGAAACGGCAGAAACGGTTTTGATATGAAATATGTTGACTATTCGTCTGATAATGGTGCAACATGGTCAACTCTTGCAACTTATAATAGTCCTGACCAAACATGGGCAACAAGTTATGTAACAGTACCGGCAGGTAGTACAAACTCAAAAATAAGATTCAGATTTGATTCAGTGGACAATAAATATAATGATTACAGAGGCTGGAATGTAGATGATATTAAGTTGATAACATCTAAACCACGTAATGGTTTTGATAGAAAAATAGTTGAATATAATACAGGTTCGGGCTGGAACGTTTTAAAAGAGTTTACTGAGTCAGATTCTGGCGGCTGGGGGGGAGAAATGTATGCATTGCCATCAGGTTCAGCCACTACCCAGGTACGTTTCAGATTTGATACAGTAGATAATTTCTTTAATAATTATAGAGGCTGGAATGTAGATGATATACAGGTTATAGGCGCTCAACCCGATGATAGCAGTGTTGCTATGGATGAGGGCGTTATCAGATTTAAACCTTTAAGGTCAGGTAGTGATGTTTATCCTCCGGAGCTTGAGGATGTCACTGCCAATTATGGCAATCTGGTAACTCCTAAAAAAGAAGAAATGCAAAATCAGGTCTATAATTTCGGAAGAACATTTAAACTTGCCGCCGGGGCAAGTGACCCCAGCAGTATAAGTGTTTCAATGAATGATGGTGGTAATTTTCAGCTTTTTGTCAATGGTGCTCTTGTTGGTGAATCTGGTTCAGGAACTGATTTTGCTCCTGCTAATCCTTCATGGAGTGGAAATATTGCAAGCTATCTTAAAGTAGGGACGAATGAAATTGTAGTTAAAGCGGTTAATCCTACCACACCGGTAAGAGTAAGTGTGAATGGTATAATAGTAGATACCGCAGGCAAACTTATTCCTGTTTCAACAGGTCCTACCAATGCTTTCAGTGATTTATGGTCTGTTTCAAAATACAGTGCTTCAGGCACAGCAGGGCAAATAACATTTAAATCAAGAGTAGGAGGTGCTCTTTATACCAGACAGGATGAAATTGTAAGTGCTAATATTGTATTGGAACAACTTTCTGCACTTATAGGTGCTGAAACGGATACATTCAATTCTTTGATTTCGGTAATTAAATAAGGAGGTAAAATTATGGCAGTACCGGTTAAATTAGGAGGCAGTACTTTTGATTTTGAACCATTAAGGAATGAACAAACCCGGCTTGGTAAGGTTTTGTTAAATCCAAGTCCCAGAGACGATGAGGATCCTTCACTGACTTTTACTGTTATGGATGCAAGAGCTCCGGCAAATACATATTCTACTTACGTTAAAGTTTTTTATAATAAGGATACTGATATTCCTACATATAGACTTTATATGAAAGACAATCTTAATGTAGAACATGCATTAGACGGTTCGGAAGGCGATCCCGTGACCATTGACGCTGCCCCTGATACCTCAACTGTGGTTGCAAATTATCTAATTGATCCTGTTACAGGAAAAATAACCCAGGGTGTGAATACAGTAGGATACATTAAATTTGAAGCAGAGTCAGGATTGTCTTTAGCTACTATAAATAGTCGTTTAAGCGATATTAACCAGGCTCTTGACGGTATGACTAAAGTTATGACTGCTGTTGTTGGCACATTAGATAATGCGATGAATTTAATCCGTTAGGATTTTAATTGAAACATTGCCACGGTTTCTATATGATAAGTATGAGGAAACATGTCTATTCCCTGATAAAAAGATAAAGAATAACCTTTATCGAGCAAAATTTTGGTATCTCTGGCAAGTGTTCCCGGGTGACAGGAAATGTAAATAATTTTTGGTATTTTAATATTAGCAATTAATTCGAGAATATTTGAGCTGACTCCTTCCCTTGGAGGGTCTAAAATAATTAAATCAGGTTTAATTTCTTTACTTAATTGAGGTAAAATATTTTCTACCCTGCCATGAACAAAAAAACAATTTTTAATATTATTAATTTTTGCATTAAAAATAGCATCCTTTACAGCAGATTCTATTTCTTCAATGGCATAAACCTTTTTGGCTTTCCTTGCCAAAAATAAAGAAATTGCCCCAACCCCGCTATAAGCATCTATAATTGTTTCCGTTCCTTTTATATCTGCCATTTGCAGAACAAAATCGTAAAGCTTTTGCGCACAGGAAGTATTTATCTGGAAAAATGACGGTAAAGAATAATAAAAAGACATTTCCCCGATAATTTCTTTAATATGCGATTCCCCTGCCAAAAGTATATTTTGAAGTCCCAAAATGACATTTGTTGATTTTGTATTAATATTTTGAATTACTCCTGTACAAAAAGGAATTGTATTTATAATATCTCTGGCAATAAGTTTCGGATTCGGCATTTTTTCATTTGTTACAAGCCCGATTAATATATTTCCCATACCAAAGCTGAATCTGCCTATTATATGTCTGATAATTCCCTTATGTTTTTTTTCATTATATCCGGTAATTTTATAATCTTCTAAAATTTCTTTTACCTGGTTTAATGCCTTATTTAATTGGGCAGGATGAAGAGAACAATTAGTATAATTTATAATTTTATGTGAACGGGGAGCATAATAACCCATTATAAGTTTTTTATATTCTGTAGTTACAGGATACTGGCATTTATTACGATATTGAACATTAAAATCCGCCGGAATAATATTTCTTTCAGGTTTAGGTGAGACTCCGGCAATTCTTATAAAAGCATCTTTTAGAATTATTTCTTTTTGTACCAGTTGCAGATTGTAATTCATCTCCTGTAGTTGACATCCACCACATTCATTTGTTTTAGGGCATAAAGGTTTAATTCTGAATGGAGAAGGGTCTAAAATTTTAGAAATTAAAGCTCTTGCATAAGAAGACTTTTTGGATATAAGAGAGACTTCCACATAATCACCCGGTACAGCATGGGGAACAAAGATTACATAGTTTTCATAACGTCCGATACCTTCTCCCTGTGCTGTTATAGAATCAATGGTGATTTTTAATTTTTCATTCATTTTTTCTTTAATCAACTGGAGCACCTTTGTATGCCCATGTTGCATAAGCTTCTGCCAATTTAATCTTTTTTTCCATAAATGGTTTTGGGTATCTGTGGACATATCTGAAAAAGTTTTGAAGAAATTCATGAGTAACGGATTCTAAAATCTGAGGCATCGGAATATTTGCAAAGTTACCGTTTACAGGTGTTGGCAAGCTTCCTGACATTTTGGCGCATTTTTTTATTTCTTCGATTCCCTTATCCAGTAAAGACATATCTTCTTCTAATGTTAAAGGTTTATTGCCGGTTAAAAGATTACTTAAAGTTTCATTTTTTACAGTATAAAAAAGAATTCCTTCATCTGCCAGGGTGCCAAAAGTAATAAATCCGGGGCTATCTTCAGATTCGGCAAAAGAATCTATGGCAAAATCTTCAGATTCGGTTTCACCCTCCTCCTCCTCATAATATTCTTCTTCGGAACTGGTACCATCGCCTTTTATCCAGCTTAACAAAGGACGAAAGCACATAGAAAACAATTCGAACATTATTTTAATCGGGAAAGTAATAATTTTTACAATACCATTGGTTATTGTAACAAACAGCGTTGTCCCGCCTTCTATTGTTTTTGCTGCTATATGGTCTATACCGTGTACAAGTGAACCAGTGGCTTTGGACATCTCCTGACTTAATTCTGTCCATTGGTCTTTTAATTCGTTTATTGCCTTTTGGTCAAGTTGTGCTGTCACCGGCGGTTGTTTTTCCACCACGGGTTCTTCGGCTTTTTTGGCAGCAGGATGAGAAGATAAAATTCTAGCCTTTATAGGCTTGGTACCTTTGCTTACCGCAAAGGAATCACCCCATTCGGATTTAATTGGTCTAGATTTCTTTTCCATAATAATAATTATAATATAATATTTAAAAAGTAAAAACCGAAAAAAAATAAAAGATACTATTGGCTATCGCATTTTTTTCTCTTTGAATTTTTGTTCGTAAAGATTTACTTTGGAATTATAGGCTTCAGTATAAGCGGGATTAATTTTTAATGTTGTTTCAAAATCATTCAATGCTTTATCAACCTCGCCTTGTTGTTCATAAACAAGTCCCCGATTAAAATAAGCATCATCATAATCAGCTTTTAGTTCTATTGCCCTATCAAAATCAAATATTGCCTTTTCCAAATCTCCTTTTATAAGATATGTAAGTCCCCGGTTTAAATATGCCTCGGCAAAATCCGGGTCAATGTCTATTGCTTTATTTAAATCAGTCAGAGCTTTTCCTATATTACCCTTAACAGCGTAGGTAAGCCCTCGTTTGCAAAAAGTCTCAACATTTTCAGGATTATAGTTTAGTGCTTTATTATAATCATTTATTGCTTTTTCCCAATCTCCTTTTTGATTGTAAGCATTTCCGCGGGCATTATAGGCAAGAGCCAAAATAAACAAATCCGGCTTTAAGGATATTGTTTTATCATAATCCTCTATGGCTTTTTCGAATTCCCCTTTTTTTTCATAAGCATATCCCCGGTTGAGATAAGCTAAAATAAAATCGGGCTGGAGTTCGATAGCTCTGGAATAATCATCTATTGCTTTATCAGGATTTCCTTTTTCTTCATAAAGAATTCCCCGGTTAAAATGAGCTTCAGGTGATTCATCATTAAGCTCTATTGCTTTATTGTAATCATTTAAAGCCTTATCCAATTTTCCTTTTTTTCTGTATGCAACCCCGCGGTTAGCATAAGCTTTGTCAAAATCAGCCTTAAGCTGTATGGCTTTGTTGTAATTCTTTATAGCAGCATCTAATTCGGATTTTTTATTATAAGAATTACCAAGGTTATTATATACATTAGGGAAGTCAGGACTGAACCGGATTGCTTTATTATAATTGGGAATAGCAAGGTCAAGTTCACCTTTTATATCATAAGCCGTGCCAAGATTAAAATATGCTTCGCCTGACTTAGGGTCAAGTTTGATAGACTTATTAAAATCCAGTATTGCCTTTTCATAGTCTTCTTTTGCGGCATAAAGAATTCCCCGCCTGATATAAAGTTCAACCGCTTTAGGTTTGGTCTCAATTAGTTTAGTATAATATTCTATTGATTCTTTTTGTTTCATTTCAATTATCCTTTTATATACATTATATCATTGGAAAAGGTAAAAATAATAAATCCCTTTTAATTTATTTATAGTTTCTTACGATACTATAAATATGGAAATATTAAAATAAATATTTTTGAAAGGAGATTTTAAAATGTCAGGTCAAGTCGGAGATGTTTCTAGTGTAATACAGGCAATAATAAAAAATGCGGATGATAAAAATGAAATTTCCATTGCCGTGGCAGCAAAAGCAATTAATGCTCAAAAACAGGAAGGTGCGAATGCTGTTGAACTGATTAATTCTGCCAGTCAGGTCGGGAAAAATATAGTTGATATAAGGGCATAAGGTTAAAAAGTCTAAAAGTCGGGTAGTAGAGGAGTCGAGATTGTCAGAAAAATTTGACCATCTTGATACTGCTGATGTACGGACTGTTTAATTACAAGTGCGGATAACGTTTTTGGCTTACGTAAAATATGTTATCATTATAATAAAATGAGAATTTTTAAAAAGTCTTTATGGCTTTTGTAACCAACAAAACTAAAGAAAGAGAGTCGGGTAAATGTTTTTAGCTCAGGTCAAGGGGACTGTTGTTTGTACACAAAAAGAACCCAGTCTAAAAGGAATTAAATTATTAATTGTCCAGTTACTTGATGAAGACAAAAAACCCATAGACGAGCCTGTTGTGGCAATTGATGCCACAGAACAGGCAGGAGAAGATGAATTGGTTTTTGTGGTTACGGGAAGAGAAGCAGCACTTGCTTTGGATGACTGGTTCAACCCTGCTGATTATGCAATAGTAGGTATAGTTGATTCTGCTGATATTAATAAAGAGGTAATTAATGAGCTTAAAAATAAATTCAAAATTGTTTAAAATATCGTTATCTCTTGTTTCATTCTTGTTATTATTGCCTGCATGTTCAAAGTCAGTGCAGATAGATAATGAGGATATTGCCCGTAAATGCCTTTTTATTTCAACCAGAAATATCTATAGAGATATTTATAGTATAAATTCCGATGGTACGGATATAAAGCAATTAACTAATGATAAGGCACATTATGCAAGCCCCGGATTTATGAATAATGGAAGAATATGTTTTGCTTCCAAACTAACAGGTGTCTGGCAAATTTATACCATGGATTTGAACGGTAAAAATATAAAAGCTGTTACAAAAGACAGGGCAATAAATAATTATGAACCTTTTCCCACACCTGAGGGGAAAATAGTGTTTTTAAGCGACAGAGATGAAAACCCGGAAATTTTTGTCATTAATGAAGATGGCACTCAATTAACCCAATTAACTTATAATCATTCCTTTATTGACTGCCCTGTTGTTTTGGATGACGGACGAATCTTTTTTATCAGCAGTAAATCAACTAAAAATGAAGTATGGATTATGAATGGGGATGGGGCAGGACAAAAAAAGCTTACCTCAACTAAAACAAATATAGTTTCTATAGCACTTCTTTCAACTAAAACTAAAGATTTTTTACCAAAAACAGAAGAGAGAACCGGATTTGTCGAATTCCGTTTTATGGCTCAACCCAAAATTATATATGCGGCAAAAGATACCGCAGGTGATACACAACTATACAGAATTAATATGGATGGAACTGATAAACGAACATTAACCAGCTTTCACGGAGAAAATACAAATCCGGTTGTTTTACCGGGAGGACAGGTTTCTTTCATGTCAGACACCGGAGGCGATTCGGATGTCTGG
>Ga0208863_1001587_pt1 | contig 13825 bp, 14 predicted proteins | sample RifOxyD3_FD_184040 | JGI IMG/M metagenome (GOLD analysis project Ga0208863, IMG submission 184040) | Soil microbial communities from Rifle, Colorado - Rifle Oxygen_injection D3 (SPAdes) | ecosystem: Environmental > Terrestrial > Deep subsurface > Rock core/Sediment | place: Rifle, Colorado...
CGGCCAGTCAGATCGCCTTGCGATACGCCGTTCATCACGCCGCCCACATCACCCAGCATCGCCTGCATCGCCTGCATCGCCGAATTAACGTTCGACACTAATTCGGCATTCGCGCCATCCGGCATACGCGTTGCAAAATCACCGCTTTGAATCGCGCTCATAACGGAAGCCAATGCCAGCGTCTGAGAGCTCAGTTCATTGAATGCATCCTCTGTAGCTAGCAGCACCGTCCGCGCCTGACCGCGCATGCCTCCCGCCAGCGGAATCCGATAGGTAACCCCAGCCTTCATTGCACCGGCAGAAGCCTGCAACTCGCGGAATACGGCCTCAACAGAATCAAGCACTTCATTGAATGAAACAGAAATATCACGCAGCTCAGGAGATAACCCGACATGAACATCAAGCCTTCTGCCAAATCCTCCCGTTTCTGAAACAATTCGCATTTCTTGCTGCAAACTCATCAGCGGACGCAGATTCCTCGCCAGAAGCCAGCGCAAAATAAAGAACAGCAGCACTTGCAAGGCAATAAACACGCCGGACACGATCATCATAAAACGGCTGCTGTTGGCCAGTTTACTTGTTATATCCAGGCGCAGATCAAGCGCGCCATTCACCACCCCCTCTTGAACCTGATGACAGCTCAAGCAGTTTGTTCCGCGAAATTCTTTTTTGGCAATAAACGGGAATACGACCCGCAAGATCGTCTTATCGCCTTCGACATAACGCGTCGTGCTTTTCATCCCCGAGGTCAATACCTGACGATCGAGTTCATCACGCGGCTGCTCCTGCTCAAGACCGGGCCCAAATTGATCCTGCACCGGCTTGCCGCGCATTACCCGCAGATCAACGATGCCCTCTGAATCCTTCATTTTATTGACAAACAGTGCTCGCATAGCCGGGTCGGAAATAGTGCCACCGACCATCATCAAATTCAGGCCGTTAAGAACGCCATCCGAAGCCTCCTGCGTGGATTGCCCGAGAAAATCTTCCAGCACCTCATCTTCATGAACACTTAACACGAAGAGAATTCCAGTCAGCACGATAAACAGTATTATTTGCAGTGCAATTTGCAAACGCAATTGCACACTAAAGCCTGACCATACAGTAACAATCGATTTCATAAACCACCTCATTCGTTAACGGACACACTCAGCTCGATCAGCTTGACAGGTTATCTTGTACGATCTAACTTGATGATACTAAATATGAATTCCTCATAACTCTTAAAACCCTGACTGCCGATTGCATCAACTAAAATCCTGGTCGATGCATCCATCGCATCGCGCGTACCGGCATTCCGCTCTGCCTCCAACAGGGTGCGATACAACGCGGATACGGCAGATACGGCAACCGGACTCGGGCGGCGCCTGACAGAGTAATATCCTGACACACGGCCACTCTCATCAAAATCGCAGGTAACGTTTGCCAAAACCCAGTAAAAGCTACCGTCTTTCGACATATTCTTCACATAAGCGTTAACTTCGCGGCCTTGCGCTAAGGTGTCCCACAGCAACTTAAAAACGGCACGCGGCATATCAGGATGACGCACACAATTATGCTGCACCCCCATCAGCTCTTCTCGCGCAAACCCGGAAAATTTGATAAAGGCATTATTACCATATGTGATAATGCCTTTCAAATCAGTACGGGAAACAATCAAGTCGTTATCTTGCAGAACTCGCTCCACGCTTGTTGGCACCACTTTATTTTTCATCAAGATCCCCGTTAAGTAATAACCGCCACAACGATGTCATTCCCCCCCTTACATCCCAGCGGCAACAAACAAATCTGAAACAAAACACGTCCAAAAGCGAACCTAGTCGAGATCGCGCCACGGCTCCGGCATCTATTCCCAAGCCGCGTTACTTGCAGCCGCTTGCATGACCTAACCTGCACAGCCTCATTTAAATCACCCTACACCGCCGGGCGTTGAAAACACCGCCACAACGCTCACTAAGCAACGCTCAGCACTTACGACTTGATTATTCTACTGGCATTTTGATAAAATTGATACAGGACTGATAAAATCAATTCGCATCTGATATTTATGATACCATTTACGAAATCTCGGGGGTGTTATGAAAAAGTGGTGGAACAACCTTTCTCTTAAAAACAAATTGCAAATCCCATTGCAATTGATCTTAATGTCGGTACTGCTTTTCGGACAACACCTCACCGTAAAATGGTTTGAAGAGAGAATGCTCGATGAAGTCACGCAAAAAACGGCCTTGTCAGCAGAGCTGTCATTCACCCAAATCAATACACTGATGCTGAACGGCTCAATTTCAGATCCAGCCAGACGCAAACAGACCATTGAAGATGCGAGACAGGACAAGAGTCTGAATATTGCGGAGCTAAGGGTGATACGCGGCAAACCCGTTGAAGAACAATTTGGCGCCGGACAGCCTTTTGAACAACCTCAAGACACGATGGATTTCAGAGCACTAGGCGGGTTCGGCATTCAAACTGGAAAATTTAATCCTCAGGGCGAACGCACAACCTTTCGCATGGTCGTTCCCTTTTCAGCCCGCAAAAATTACGGCGGGATCAATTGCCTGCAATGCCACAAGGTTCGCGAGGGAGACGTTACCGGTGCCGTCAGCATCGTTGCCGATGTCTCCAAGGAATATGCGCTCATTAAACAACTCAATATTGCGCTGTGGAGCACACAACTCATTATTCAGCTGATGCTGTTCTTTGTCGTGGGCAGCGTGATCAAATACCTAACCCAGCCAGCGCGTGATCTGCGAAATATCATGCTTAAAATACAAGCCACAGGGGACCTGACGTTACGCGCCCCCGTCAGCAGCAACGATGAAATCGGACAAACCTCCAAGGCATTCGATTCGCTGATTGATAGCCTGTCAGACACACTGAGGCAGGTTCAAACTGGCGCACAAGACGTATGCAGAACCGCAGCACAACTGACAGCCACCTCAGGACATATCTGCAGTGACTCCTTAATGCAGAGCGAAGCTGCAAGCGCAACCGTCATTGCCATTAAGCACATGTCGTCAAGAATCGACTCCGTTGCACACCGCACTGATGAGGTACGCATGATGTCAGAAGAAAGCCTGACATACACCCGCGCAGGAAATGAAAATGCAATTAATATGATAAGGGAAGTACAGGTCGTCGAAAAAACAGTCCGGCAAATTGCCGTGTCGGTAGATGAGTTCGTGCAGAGCACCCGCACCATTGCCGACATGGCACAACAAGTCAAAGACATCGCGGAACAAACGAATTTATTGGCACTCAATGCGGCCATTGAGGCCGCACGAGCAGGAGAGCAAGGACGCGGGTTCGCCGTAGTCGCCAATGAAGTGCGCAAACTGGCAGAAAAATCCGCTGGCTCGGCACAGAAAATTGACAGCGTAATCGCTGCATTAGGCGAAAAATCGGCACGTGCGGAAGGATCCATCAAATCCAGCCTCGCCTCGCTGCATACCACCTTGCAACATATTGATCAGGTAACCGGCGTACTTGACAATGCAGGAACATCGGTGAATGCGACAAGCAGTGGCGTCGATGAAATCGCCTCATCCATACATGAGCAGAATCAAACCAGCTTAGAAATCACACGACATATTGAACACATAGCGCTGCTGGCAGAACAAAATCATAGCCACATCGTGCAGAGCACGGAGGGAATTTTGCATATTGAGCAGTTAGCGCGCCGATTTGAATCCGCTGCGAGCCGTTTCAGGCTGTAACGACAAGCTCGGTAACCGCATAAGCCAAAAATGAGCGCCCCCCGATGAAATACCCCAGCCAATTGGAGCATAAATCATGAGCCAAAACACCTTTGAGCTAGCTGTAAATCTGACCAAGTTAGCGATGGAGTTGGATTACGTCAAGAATAGTTTCCCTCCACAGGCCAAACAGCTGTCAGTTTGTACCGTCGAAAAATTACACTCCCTGGCATCAATACTAGCCGGGGACAGAGCTGAAATAATATACGATACAACGGAAGATACACCAGGCGATTATCTCTATACAGCAAATTTTAACGATCATATAGACGACTCCATTGGTGAGCTGCAGTGCATCATGAAATCGACCAGTCATAATTAAATGTACACACAGAGATTTGCCATGAACAAAAATGAAGTACGCAGCACCTTCAAAGATCAGGCTTCGCTGATCAGAGAGATTCAGCTAGCAGACGGAGCATCACCTTGTTATGGCACAGCCAAGTCAAAGTTTTGCGATAGTCCGTGCTGCTGGCGTCATGACTGTTTTGACGACAACAGCCCACACTCGGGAGATTTGTCCTCTGATAGCATAGTCAACACGAATATCGGGCACTAGGATAAAAATGCTGAAAAAAATTAGCGTAGATGATGTGAAGCTAGGTATGCATATTGAAGAAATGTGCGGAGGCTGGATGGACCATCCATTTTGGAAAAGCTCGTTCGAGGTAAAAGACTCGAAAATACTGCACATGTTGCACAGAAGCGCCGTCCGTGAAGTATGGATTAACACCCGAAAGGGTATTGATGTTGCACCTGAAGTAAATACTGCCAGCGAAGACATTGAAAATCTTAAGGTAGAAGAAACCTTGCTCCTCGCAAGTAAAACTCAGAGCCATACCGAAAATCACCAGATAAGTCTTCACGATGAAATTGATCGCGCACGAATCATACACGCTAAAGCAAAAAAAGAAGTCATTTCCATGTTTCAAAACGCGCGTATGGGACGGATGCTCAATCTGGAAAATGTAGAGTCATTAGTCGATGAAATAAACCAGTCAATGCTGCGCAATGACTCTGCGCTGCTAAGCCTGTTACGCATAAAAAATAAGGATGACTATACCTATCTTCATTCAATTTCCGTCTGCGCCCTAATGCTTTCATTAGGACGAAAACTGGGCTTGGAAGGGGCCAGCTTAAACGAAGCGGGAATGGCTGGGTTATTGCATGATATTGGCAAATCATTAATCCCGGAAAATATACTGAACAAGCCATCACATCTGAGTGATTGTGAATTTGAAGTTATGAAAGAACACCCGCAATTGGGTTGGAATATTCTGTCACAATCTTCGGAAATTAGCGAAATTACACTGGATGTATGCTTGCATCACCATGAGCGACTGGATGGCAGTGGCTACCCAAAGCAGTTGTCAGGTGATACTATTTCACTGTTTTCTCGTATGGCGGCAATTTGTGATGTGTACGATGCCATTACTGCTGATCGCTGTTACAAAAAGGCTTGGGAACCGGCCATTGCCATTCGAAAAATGGCTGAATGGAAAGACGGAAACTATGATGTACTCATTTTCCATGCCTTTATCAAAACGATCGGTATCTATCCCGTAGGGTCATTAGTAACACTAAATTCCGGTCGACTCGGCATCGTCATTGAACAGACCCCTAAAAGTCTACTAACGCCACGTATCACGGTATTTTATTCGACTCGAAGCAGTGAATATATTCATCCAGAAATTGTCGACTTATCAAAATCACAGGATGGTATCTTCAATATCGAATCTACCTCTGACTGGCCATTCTCAACTGATTTTTTGCAACGGATGCTTGAAATAAACCCGCATCCTGATTAATGATCTGTAAAACAAGCAACGCCAGAATACAGAAAAATATTATTACCGATTAACCGCGGTCAGCGATACTTAATATGAGTAACTATTCCCATGCAATATTTCCCTCTCAAAATATTGCACTTTTTTTGTGAGCGCGCCGTATTATATATAGAGATTTCCATTTAAAAATATCATCATGCTGAAACGCCGCCTTGAAAAAATTGATACCCTGCCGGCCATGCCGACAATTGCGCAAAAACTGCTTAGTTTAAAGATTGAAACATTCGATGGAGAATCCGCTTTACTCAAACTAATTGAGCAAGATCCCCAGCTATCCGCAAAAATTATTGGGTTGGCCAACTCACCATTATTAAGTTCGTCAAGAAAGACCTCCTCTATCAATGGTGCTGCAATGTTACTCGGCATGAGCAGAGTAAAATCCATTGCCATTGGAATTGCAGCTATCTCGGCGCTGACTCAGATGCCGCAGAGTAAATTAAATGTGACAGAACTGTGGCTGCACAGCCTGACCGTGGCGCTATCTATGCGCGCCATCGCACAGTTTATGCCTGAGCAATCGAGACCTGACGATGATCAAATTTTTTTAGCGGGTCTTTTGCATGATATTGGTTATTTGGTATTGTCTTATCTGGACACTAAACTCAGCGACCAATTACATGAACAAATTTGCCAGGAACACAGCACTATTTCTACGCTTGAAATTGAGCAAAATTTACTGGGGATAACCCACTGCGAACTCAGTGCACAATTGGCACTCAACTGGGGACTTGAAAATAATATTGTCTCGGCATTACGCAACCACCATTTATCAGATTTTTTTCACAATAAAGACAGCATCGATAATACCCTAGCAGTCCTCATAACATTGGCTGAAAAATTACTTCCGTCATTTGGTGCAACTAATCTGGAAAAAAGGATTGGCCAGCAAGAGTGGGAATTATTAGGCATTGACCCTGGCAAATCTGAAGATATTTACACAAGTGTAAATAATCAAATTGAACATGCAAAGCAACTGACCATATAGCGCCACGCTTAAATTTTTCTGTTCCATAATTTATCCTGCATTTTGTTATTATCGCTTCATGCTGTTTTGTTCCGGACCTCTGAGCAAAAATTAGACCTGCTCTGCAGGGTTTAAAACCTTTAGCTTATTCTAGCAGCCGGGATGGATCCTTTAGCATTGCAAAAATCTGGATGCAAGCCAATCTTGGCAACCCAAAAAAATAACTAAATAACAACGAAAAATGTAGTATCATTATTTCGCCTTTGCTCAGCGATGAAAGGCCTTTTTTTACGTTACTTACAACAAGGTGATTATTATGCAAATCAGCTCCGTACACTCAGCGACAAACTTCAGCGTACAACCGCAAAGTGCCATCACACATGCTAAAGAAATTGAGAATGACGGCGACAAAGATGATGCCGCGCAAAATGCCGTCACCGCACAATCAGCCCCCACCGTTAACACCAGCGGCCAATCAATCGGCAATATTATCAATATACAAGCATAAAATTTAAAGTTTCGCAGCACCATCAAAATCGTTGGGGCAGCCCCGCAGCCACCCCTTCACGCTTGATCATGCTGGCACCCGAGAATGGGTGCTTTAAAGGCAATCCGGCACCTCAGCCAGCTCGTCTGCCTAAACAAGTTTGGGCAGACGGCAAGGGTGCAACATCTGGCATTGCTGCGTCACCGGCAGCCCATGATTGCAGCCGTAGTCATGCTGAAGTTTTGGCAATCTGCCTGAGCCTGTACGCGACTGTTATGAAAAAAGCATACTGGCATGGTGCGCGCGCGCCGTGATTCTGCCGAACAAGGATATAAAATCCGGACGTGCTTCGCAGCCCCAGATTAGCCCCAGTTTTTCGCATGCACCCGTTGAAATAAACGTCACACGACTTCCCTGAGCGCCACCCAAATCCAGCGCATTGGTCATCACTTCGCCTACGTGCAATAAGGCCACCAGCGGGTCGCTGCAATGAAGCCCCGGTGCATGGTGATGTTTGATGGCATGGCTAATGCTATCGGGCAGGCCCCAGTATTGAGTGATCCAGGCACCGATAACGGCGTGATCGACGCCGAACGCGGCTTGCTCGGCATCCTCTATGCCCACCTGACGTCGGCGAGCCTCTAACCAGACCTCCTGATAAGCTTCGGGTCGGAAGCTGTACAGCCAAAGCTTGCCGATATCGTGCAGCAGTCCTGCGACCAGCGCTGCTTCCGAGGTGATTCGGCTCATATCAATCTGGCGGGCCAGTTCTTGCGTGCAGACTGAAACGGCTACGCAATGTCGCCAAAACCTTTCTGGAATCTGGACGCTCAGACTATCGGCAGCAAAACCGGTGATACTGCTGACTAGTGTCATTTCACGGATGTTTCCCACACCAATTAATGAAATGGCTGTATACAGATCCATAATCTCAGACAGATTGCGCGTTCGGCTGCCCGCTCTGTTGGCAAGTGATAGCACGCGGGCTGCGATGACCGGATCCTGCTCGATGTAACTGACCAGTTCATTTAAATTGGCGTCCGTATCATTGACGGCGGACAGAATTTTGCTAATGATTAAAGGGAAGCTTGGCAGCTGCTGGCACAGTCTGATGACTTCATCTTGGCAGATAGAATGGGCGAGGTTCATTTGCTGTGAAAAATAAGAATTTGGTTGAAAAGGGTCGCCATGGCAGGATCCGATAAATCAGCACCGGCGAAAATTTCCATGACGCGATGAGCCGTCTCGGCCGCTTCAATGGCAATCTGTTCACTTGCACGGTCTTCCGGTTCCACGATAAACATGAATTCCGCCTTGTGAGCGTAAAGTTGTTGCAGACTGTTGTGCGTCAGAATATGGCCTGCCGGCAACGTCAGATTGAGAATGCCATGGCTGATGGTGCTCAACGGGGCTGCCAGTTCCATGCCGGCTTCCGCTTCGATCAGTGTGATATAGCGCGGACGTTTGTTCATCACTGTTCCTCCGGCTTGAGCAGCGCTTCCTTCATGTACGTTGCGAGCGCCACCGGGCTAAAGGGTTTGACAAAGTAGGCATCCGCACCGAGTGCGCGGCCAAATTCCTGATCAGCAATCTGGCCGCAGGCGGTGACCAGCACAACGTGGATGCCGGACAGCTCAGGCGACTGCTTGATGCGTTCACATAACTGAAAACCATTGAGTTGGCCCGGCATCATGACATCGAGCACAATGCCATCCGGCTTGTCCTTCAGTATCAACTGATAGGCGCTATCCCCATCGCAGGCTTCGGTCAGAACAAAACGTTTATCTTGCAGTGCGATCAGGATCATTTTTCGGATGATCGGTTGATCATCGACGATCATAATTTTTTTCATGTGATGTGTCCTAAAGGTTCGCTGAGTACATCCTCATTGAAGTTGTCTTTAAAGTGCCCGGACATCCCCCAAACAGGGATGCCGGGTGCTGCGCAACACACTGAAGAACACCGAAGCGCCGCGCGAGACTGAAAATTTTTTGATCATGTTTTTGATCTTTCGGAAGCGGGAAAGAATTGTTGGCGCTTTTGCGGGGTTCGTGTGCTCATCGGGATTTACCGGCTGAGTTGTTTTTTGATGGCAGCAACCAGGGCGAGCGGGCTGAACGGTTTGATGAAGTAGGCGTCCGCGCCGCGTTGCATACCATCTTCATAGTCGCTCACCTGACCGCGCGCGGTGACCATGATGACATGGGTATGCTGCAGTTGAGGCGTGCTCTTGATTGCGTCCAGCACCTGAAGTCCATCCAGAGCGCCAGCCATCATGACATCGAGCACAATCAGATCGGGGATGATTTTTAAGGCGAGCTGCAGCGCCGTTGCGCCATCTTCAGCTTCAAAAATATCAAAATTTTGTCCCAGTGTAATGCGGACAAGGCGACGGATGTCGGCGTGATCGTCGACGAGTAAGACTTTTTTCATGCTGCCTCCCGCGCTTTGAGTAATTTTATTTGGGCTGTTTTTTCAGCGATCGCGAGTAAATGGCTAAACGGGACGGGTTTAGACAACAGCGATATGCCATGCGGTATTCCGCCGTGTGCGCTGATCGCAGCGTGATCGAGTCCACTGACGGCAATAATCTGCATGTCGGCGAGTTCGGCGATATTGCAAAGCCTGTTTAGCATGCGAAATCCGTCCATCCCTGGCATCTGCAAGTCGGTAATGAGCAGGTCTGGTTTGTCGTTCCCTATGCGGATCAGCGCCTCATATCCGTCATTAGCCGAAGTGAACAGGATGGGTATCGGCCAGCGCTGTATATTGATTTCATAGAGGCGACGCAAGACCGGATCGTCTTCTACCACGAGTATTTTTAACGCTTCAGGCGTTTTGTTTGTGTTGTCGAGTTGTCTGACGCTCGGTTTGGCCAGCAACCTTTCGATTGACAGCCGAGAAATGCGCCGGTGACCGCCATCCGTTTTCCATGCTTCGAGCAGGCCGCTCTCGCTCCAGAGTTGTGCTGTGCGCAGCGAGACGGAAAGGAGTTCTGCCGCCTCGCGTGTCGTGCAAAATGTCTTTGGAGTCTGCCTGTTATGAGCCATGATCAGCCTTTTTGCAGTTGGTAATGAAGGGAGTGTAATGATTTTTCATGGGGATAATGCAACACTACCTTTCACATTTTATCAAAAATATATACATAATATCACTTATGCAGATGACGATTTGCTTGTTAGCATCCGCGCGCGTAGACAGGTCTGACCGGCAATCCCCTCGACCGTATTGTCCATTCTCCCGACATTCTCAGATACACTGGCGTGCTGGACGAAAGATAATTGATCGTCGCTGCCACCGTCGACATCAAATCATTCTGTTCCGCATTCCCGCCGGCAGATTGGTCGCATTATCGCCTGTTCAATCTGCACCCACATGATATCCAGTTCGCCTCGGCGACAGTCGCCACACTGCAGCCAGCCCCCCCCCAAAAAACCTGCCAACCCCGTGATCATCATCGTTTCATTCTTTGCTCCGCATGGTTAGCAGTATCTTTTTCAACTTTTCATCCAAAGTGACCGCGGTGAACGGCTTTACCACATAACCAGACGCACCGGCTTGCGCCGCCTCGATGATGTTCTCGCGTTTCGCTTCCGCCGTGACCATCAATATTGGTAAATGTTTGAGTACGCCATCAGAACGGATGGCCCTGATCAAGTCGATGCCACTCATATTGGGCATATTCCAATCGGTGATCACAAATTCGAAATTGCGCTCGCGGCGTAACATGTTCAAAGCCACCACGCCGTCTTCCGCATCAAACACATTGCAAAAACCCAGATCCCTGAGAAGATTACGAACGATGCGCCGCATCGTCGCAAAATCATCTACCACCAAGATTTTCATCTCATTCTTTTCTGCCATCATGTACTCCTCCATATCGCAAACCTCCTCACTCAAAAAAGGAAGATTCTATTCACCGGTGAATCACCAGCGCGGCATCGCACAATCCTCGCCTCCAACATTAAAAGTGAGCATGCTGATAACTTAAGCCACGATAACTGAAGCGGAATTTGCCCGGCAATATCCCCATGGACGCACATAGTATCAAAATTATCAATACTATCAAAAATAGATATTTATACCATGAAATCGAAATAAAAAAGAAAAGCGGGGCAGTCTTCTTAATGGTTTAGGACCATTTTTATATGGCACCCCACATAAATTATGTTGGATATTGAGACTGGCCGAGACCTTCGGCATTGCGCCCGTCCCGTCTTTCCGGATCAACAGCCGGATCGCTGGCACAAGATCCACAGAGCGTGCAGACGGATATGCGCGCGAGCCTTATCTCGCCGGACTTCGTCCGGCGGACACATTCCAAGGGGCACATGATTTTTTCGCTCAAACGCGAAGGTGTCCATCTTGAATCCTGTCCATATTATTTGAGCTGGTAGCGATGAACAATGGATCGGAACCCAGCGGACAATATGCCCGCCGTACAAGATTTTAGACGAATGGCTGACTAACCAAAAACGCTCTTTCGACGGCATCAACGTAGGCAATTACGTCAGATATCAAACGAGCTCAAAAAAGTTTTTCCCTCCCTTGCTCAATCTGATAGAGCAGCCAAGATCGCCCAGATACAATTTCACGCCGATGACACAGATCATTGAACGGATACCAATATCTTCCGCCCCTAACCAGATTACACCTTGAACTTATCGACTTCTTGGCGGGTATTATCGGCAATCTTGGCCAACTCAATGATGGTAGCCGTGATTTCCTCAGAAGCCGCCGCGTTGCTCTGGGCGATCTGGTTAAGGTTGGCTACGTTGGCGTTGATCTCAGTCACCGCCGAACTTTGCTGCTCCAGTGCAGCGGAGATGCGTTGCATCATGCCGTTGGCTTCGACCGACCCGGTTTCAATACGCTCCATGTCGCTCGCAACTTCCCTGACCGTCGTAACCGCGCGATTGGCATCCGCGACTGCTTGTTGCACCAGATGGGCAATTTCCTGGGTGCTGGCGGCCGAGTTCGCCGCCAGCTTACCAACTTCTTCGGCGACGACCGCAAAGCCCTTGCCGTGTTCGCCGGCTCTGGCCGCTTCGATGGCAGCGTTCAGACTCAACAAATTGGTCTTGTTAGCGATGCCTTCGATGACTTCAGTGATCTTGTTGATTTTCTCGGAATTAGCTGCGATGCTGTTGACCACATCGACCATCCGCTCCATCTTAACCTTGCCAGCGCGGACAATAGCAACCGATTCCTGAGACTTCTTACTGGCAGCTTCGGTGTTGTTGGAAACGTCCGTGACAGAGCTGGCGGTTTGCTTGACGGCAGTGGCCACCTGACTAATCGCATGCATCTGATTTTGTGCACCGTCGCTGATCTGGCCGATGGCGGTGCTGCTCTGGTTGGCCGCTGCGGCAACTTGACGGGTATTGCTGTTAATGGTTTTCATCGCACCTGACAGGCCGTCGAGCGAGGCATTGATGTTATCCTTGAGCTTAGCAAGGTCGCCACGGCCTTCGGCTCGGACGCGTTCGGTCAGGTTGCCTTGCGCCACGCCGTTCATCACTTGCCCCACGTCACCCAACATAGCTTGCATAGCTTGCATAGCCTGGTCTACCGCCAGTTTGAATTCACCCTCCACCTCGGCGTCGACTCTTTTATTGAAATCACCTTCGCGCATCGCCTTCATCACGTCGGTCAGCGCATTCATGGTCAGGTCCAGCTTATCCACCGAACTGTTGACGCTTTGTTTCACAGCCCCAAATACACCACTCATCGTCGCTACCACGCGACGGTCAAATTCACCGACAGCGAGCGCACTTGTCACCTGCGAAATATCACCCAGAGCGGTTTCCGTTAAATCAAGGCCGCGATTAAATAACTGGGCAACGCGTCCCAAGCTGTCTTCGCCGTAATAATCAATTTTGGCTGATACATCACCACCTTCAAAAGCGCGCACGGCACGCTCAATTTTCGCCACGACCCCATTCGTCCAAGTGGAAATCCATGCCATGCCTGCGATATTGGCTAATACAGCACAAACAGCAAAACCGAGAACGACAGTATTGCCTGCATCCATGCTAGCCAATGCGGCAGTACCCGATATGCCTAGTGAAAAGAGTGAGATGGGTGCCCAGATGCGCAACAACGGAAAACGCCCCAATAGGCCGGCGGCTTGCCGGCGTTGCGCCAGCGTGTCCAGCTGGATTTTTTCACCGCCTTTAATGCGCTGGTACAAACCTTCCGCCGCCGACACTTCGGAGCGAGATGGCACTTTACGCACCGAGCGATAACCTATCAGGGTGGCAGCATTGAACACGGGCGAGACGGTGGCCTTAACCCAATAAAAATCACCATTTGCGCATCGATTTTTAACTATACCAGACCATTGCTGCCCAGCCTTAACGGTTCGCCATAAATCTGCGAATGCTTCCGCAGGCATATCGGGATGGCGCACGACATTATGGTTCTTGCCGACGAGCTCGGCTTCGGAATAGCCCGCAACTTTGCAAAAAGCAGCATTGGCGGTAGTAATGATGCCTCGTGTATCGGTTTCTGAAACCAGTATTTCGGTATCGTTAAAATAACATTCGACTTGCGTAATAGGAAGATTGATTTTCATGTTTAAACCTTAATTGTGATGATATTTGTAACGAGCAGACGCGACAACACATCCGACCATGCGGAACGCGTTAAACATACAGAGTTGGAAAAACCGAAAACGCCAGAGCGGCGCAATCAAACGAACACGGGCAGTTTTTTCAAGCGGCGGCGGCATCAAAGCCGCCGAAATAAAACCTAAAAACCATTGACAAGATAT
>Ga0208863_1001589_pt1 | contig 13781 bp, 14 predicted proteins | sample RifOxyD3_FD_184040 | JGI IMG/M metagenome (GOLD analysis project Ga0208863, IMG submission 184040) | Soil microbial communities from Rifle, Colorado - Rifle Oxygen_injection D3 (SPAdes) | ecosystem: Environmental > Terrestrial > Deep subsurface > Rock core/Sediment | place: Rifle, Colorado...
TCTATTGCACTGATATTTGCTTGAATTTCTTCAGCAGTTAATGTCGGTTTTACGATTACTAGGTTTTCGTAATTTCTCATAGAGTATAATCTCCCTTTGGTATTTTGCCCATCATTAGATGATTTAAGGCTTTTGTTTCCCTTTCGGATGTGTATATATCGAAAAAAATTCGATACAAAGAGAAAGGAACGCGGGATTATACAAAAATAATACTTAAAAAAAACAATGTATTTTGTTTATGACAATGTGCAATAAATAATAACTATTTTAAGTTTTTAAGATATAGTTTTACAAAAAAAAGTATTTATACTAGAGATTATTTTGTATGGAGAGTAGATGTCTAGAAGAAGAAAAACAGGTTCCAAACAGCAATCAAAAATATTAGTTTATATGGCATTGGCTTTAACATTTATAGCGGTTATTTTAATCTCGTTGATTGTCGGATACTATTTTGGGTATGATGAAGCAAAAGGGGAGCTACAAAAAAAAGAGCACTCAAGAGAGGAAAAAAGATTATCTGTTCTTAAAAAACTTGAAGAAGAGTCAAGTGCGAAAAAAGCAGAGCAGGATGTGAACAGCAGGCTTAAAGAGGTGCTAAAAAAAGAGAGCAAACCTTTGGAAAAAATAGAGATTACGGAAAATAATCAAACAAAAACAGAAGATAATCAAACTAAAATCATTGATGAAAAAGAGAAAGAAGAACTAAAAGAAGAAGCCGTAAAAGAGTATGAAAATGCTTCACATGAGATAGAGGGTGCTGTTTTGCCAACACCTCCTAAGCGTGAAATAGTAAAAAGCAGTGCTAAACCAAAGTTGGCGATTATCATAGATGATGTAAGCGTAAAGGCACATGTAAGTGCCATAAGTGATCTTAAATTGCCTATAACAATGTCTTTCTTGCCGCCAAGCGAACGTAGACCAAATTCTCATACATTAGCAGCAAAAGAGAAGTTTTATATGGTGCATTTACCAATGGAAGCAAAAAATTTTAAAAGAGAAGAGCCTTTTACGCTTAAGGTAGATGATTCACAAGAAAAAATTTCACAAAGAATTATAGAGATAAAAAAACTTTTCCCAAAAGTCAAACATATAAATAACCATGCAGGCAGTAAGTTTACATCAAATGAGGGAGCAGTTAAGAGATTGATACATGCTTTAAATGAGCAAAATATTAATTTTATCGACAGCAGAACTATTGGGGAGTCAAAGGTTTCAGCTGTTATGAAGAGCAACCATAAAGCTTATGTAAGCAGAGATATATTTTTAGATCATGAAGTTGACAAGAATTACATAAAATCACAAATTAAAAAAGCAATTGAGGTAGCTAAATTACATGGAAGCGCAATAGCAATCGGACATCCACATGCAAATACGATAGCGGCTATTTCAGAGTCAAAACTGCTTTTTAAAGATGTAGAGTTAGTTCTGGTGGATAAGCTTTACTAAAAATGAGCAGAATTTACGAGACTATTCCTGAATTGTTATCTATGAAAAGCTATCCGAAAGAGATATTTTATATAGGCAATACCGAACTGTTAAAAAGACAAAAAATTTCTATAGTTGGCAGTCGCAAGCCAAATCAGTATGCAAGACAACTTTCACATGAAATTGCATTGAAATTGTCACAAGCCGGAGTTTGCATAGTCAGCGGTGGTGCTATTGGCGTGGATGCCATATGTCATAAGGCTGCCGGAGCAAACAATACCATAATGGTTGCAGGAACAGGACTTGACAAGAGATATCCGGCAATCAACAAAAACATCATTGAAGAGATAGAAAAAGAAGGATTAGTCTTAAGCCAGTTTCAAGCCGGAGTACCATCTAATAAATATAATTTTCCTCTTCGTAATGAGTTGGTTGTTGCGTTAGGAGATATACTCATAGTAACCTATGCAGATATAAATTCAGGAACAATGAGAAGTGTTGAATATGCTTTAAAAATGGGAAAAGAAGTGTACGTATTACCACATAGGATTGGTGAAAGTCATGGTACAAACAAACTTCTTGATAAAGTGCTTGCCAAAGCCATATATGATGTTGATGAGTTTGTTGCTAAGTTTGGAGTTGTTAAAGAAAACAATATTGTGCGAGATGAGTTTTTAGATTATTGTAAGACTAATCCAACTTATGACGAAGCCCTTGCTAAATATCCTCAGAGGATTTTTGAAGCTGAGCTTAGCGGTAAGATAGAGATAAAAAACGGCAGAATTTTGGGTATATGATAAGCATCGCATCGCCGTAGGAGTAGAATCTGTACTTTTTTTCAATTGCGATTTGGTATAGTTCCTGAGCCTTTTGAAGACCCACAAAAGAGGCTACCAACATAAGAAGCGTGGATTTTGGAAGATGAAAATTTGTAAGAATGTGATTTACTCTTAAGGGTCTGTTGTTTGGATGCAAAAATAAATTTGCTTCACCTCTTTGTTTTGTTTTGTTTCTTGCATAAAATTCTATAGTTCTAGTAGATGTTGTGCCAACGCTTAAAATCGGTATATTTGAATCTAAAAGTTCTTTGGCTCTATCGGAGATGTCATAGTACTCCGAGTGCATTGGATGATCTAAAATAGAGTCGCACTCAACGGGTTTAAATGTGCCGCTTCCTACATGTAGAGTCACATATGCATGAGAAAATTTTGAGCAAATTCTATCATGCTGTTCTTTTGTAAAGTGGAGTGATGCGGTAGGTGCCGCGACCGCGCCTTCTTCTTTTGCAAATACGCTCTGGTATTCACTCTCATCCTCTTTGTTATCTTCTCTTTGGATATAGGGCGGGAGCGGTACATGACCGATCTTCTCTACTATCGGGAGCAGCTCTTCAAAGCGTAAAAGCTTATCGTCCGTATAAAAATTTACGACTCTGCTTCCATCTTCATGTAACTCTTTTACTTCCGCTGCTAAATTTTCATCAAAGAAAATTTTTGTAGCGATTTTTACTTTGCCTCTTATGTACACATTTACATCATGGGCGTTTAAGGATCTGTTTATTAGCATTTCTACTCCGCCGCTGCTCTCTTTTTTCCCAAAAAGTCTTGCTTTTATAACTTTTGTGTCATTAAATATAACTGCGGATCCTTCAGGGATAAATTTTTCAAGATCCCAAAAGTGAACATGAGAAACGGTGTCCGTAGCTCTGATGTATACTAGCAGTTTTGCACTGTCTCTGGGATTTGCGGGGTGGGTTGCTATGAGCTCTTTTGGAAGGGAAAAATCATAGCTGGATGTGAGCAGCACATTGGCACTCACATTATCTCTCTAGTTTTTTAGTATCGTCGTTAGTCTCATCCTCGTCTTCATCTTCATCCACTTCTTCTTCAATTGGAGGTGCAGGATTTACTATTCTAACGATTAAGATAGACACACCGTACAGAAAAGTAAGCGGAGCTGCCATCAAAAGCTGTGTTAGAACGTCAGGCGGAGTAAGAATTGCGGCTACTATAAAAATAATTACAACGGCATATCTGAAAAATTCTATCATATTTCTATCGTTTATCATACCTAGAATAGCCAAGGTATATGCAAAGATAGGAAGCTCAAAAGCGATTCCAAAGCCGAACATTATCTTTGTAAAAAATCCTACATAATCTTCTATGTTGATAAGCGGTGTAAATTGAAAACTACCAAATGCGATAAGAAAGTCAAATCCAAGAGGAGTGACGATATAGTAGGCAAAAAGAACTCCTACTCCAAACATGGACGTTCCGCCCAGTATGAACGGTACTACAAGTTTTTTCTCGTTTGCATAGAGTGCGGGAGCAACAAACGCCCATATTTGAGCTAAAATTACCGGTAGAGATCCTAAAATTGCCGCAAAAAATGATACTTTAAGGGCAACGAAAAATGTTCCTCCGACCTGTGTTGTAGTAACCATGCCATCTGCGGCATTTACTGATGTTTTTCCGACTGATATGAGAGCGTCATTGAGAGGCACTACCAGCCAAGTTAAAATTGGTTGATAGTAAGAAAACATAACAAAAAACATTACGATTAGAGTGCCAACAGATATTGCCAACCTTTTTCTTAGCTCAATTAAATGTGGTTTTATCTCATCAAACATTTTTCTTATCTTCTTCTATTTTATTTGTCGGCTGCAGAGTATCGTTTTTTTTGAGAGTTACTTCTTGCGGAGTGTTTGAAGCCGCTTTATTTAAATCGTCACCTATAAAAAAGTCATCTTCAAGAGTTGTGAGTTTTGCCGCCATCTGCTTGATGTCCGTTGAGCTCTTTACTTTGTCCGTTGCAGTTAAAAGCTCTTGCTTGTATGCCAAAGCTTCATCTTTCATGCTTTTTACATTTAACTCTTCTTCAAAACTGTCTTTTACCGAGTTGATAACATTTTTAGTATTTTTAAAAAATTTAGCTATCTCTACCATCGCACCCGGCAGTTTATCCGGACCAAGAAACAAAATAGCGATAATAGCAATGACGAGTATCTCGCCCAAATCCATACCAAACATAAAAAATCCTTAAATTATAATAGGGCAAGATTCTATCTAAAGAATAATTAAATTACGATATAAAGAGAGCGATCTCATCTGCTAAGAGGTAGTCATTGTTATAAAAAGTATCATTTAGAAATATAAGTTTTTTTTCATCAACCAAAAGAGTGGCTTTTTGCAGCTCATTTTTATCTAAAATATTTTTAGATATTCCGACACATGATCTAAGCCCTAAAAATATCTGTTCCATCTTTTTATCTTCTTGTGTCAATTTTTCTACTCTTATGTCAAGCGGATTTTCTATATATGCTTCAACGCTGGGAGCCGGATAGTATCTCTCTAAGTCTAGTTTACCGACAGCGCCGCTTCCAAGCCCTATATAATCCTTATACTCCCAATAGCCCATATTATGCATGCTTCTGTAAGATCCGAAGTTGCTGATCTCATACTGGGTAAAACCAAATTTTTTTATTTTTTTAAATAGCCATGATGTGAGACTTAGCCTCTCTTTTGACATGTGCGGTTTTGATTCAAACGGCGTGCCCTCTTCGATGGTCAGGGCATAAGCGCTTAAGTGGTTTATGGGGAGAGAAAATGCTCTGAGAAGATCATTTTCCAAAAGCTCTTTTGTATCGCCAAGTGTCGCATATATAAGATCTAGGGAGATGTTTTTATATCCTACTTTTTGTGCATTTAAGATTGCCTCTTCTGCTTGGGAAGCGTTGTGAGCACGGTTTAAAAGCCTTAGTTTTTCTTTGTTAAAACTCTGCACGCCAAAACTTATGCGGTTTACTCCAAGCGCGAACATACCCTCAAGCCACTCTAAAGTCGCACTGTTTGGGTTTGCCTCACTTGTTATTTCAATGTTTTGTGCCAGATAAGGCTCTAGCATGGAGAAAAGTTTTTCATAAAGTTTAGGAGAAACGGTGGACGGCGTTCCGCCGCCTATAAATAGAGATTCTATTGATTTTGGTGTTGCGCCAAATCGTTTTATTTCAAATTGAAGTTGTGTGCAAAGAGCCTCCATGTAGATCTCTTTGAGATGGAACTTGTCTACATAAGAGTTAAAAGCGCAGTATGAGCACTTTGAATCGCAAAAAGGGATATGTATGTAGAGTAACATAATTCCCTATTTTGATAGACTGCTTAGAGTGTTGATAATCTCATCCATTTTATTGTTTATAAGGCTGATTTCACCTGATATGTCGTTTACTTCACTCGCATTTCTGTTAAGCGCATCAGAACTTTCAGAGATAGACTGGATAAGAATGTTTGTGGTTGCCGAAGTTTCAGCTAAGCTTTTTTGCGTTCTCTCTGCAAGTTTTCGCACCTCGTCCGCAACAACTGCGAATCCTCTTCCATGCTCGCCTGCACGGGCTGCTTCGATTGCTGCATTTAGTGCTAAAAGATTTGTTTGTTCGGCAATATCGCCGATAGTCGCTAAAATAGTTTTTGTTTCATTTGCATTTGTAACAAGAGTTTGAAGATTTTCCACCATATCATTCTCTTTGTGTGCAACATTATGGATCCTATCCACGGCATCGTTAATCATACTCTTTAAATCTCTGATTGTTGAGTTTGTGATTTTTGAGATAGTTTCATTGAGTTTGCTTGAAGATTCAACTATGGTATCTTGATGCTCTGTGTTTTTTTGTTCCATATCTTGAAGCGCTTGCCCAAGAGAGTTGATATTGTTAAGAAGATCAGCCATTTTAGCTTCTACATCAATAGTGCTTCTTGTCGCAAAATTTCCCTCTGAGAACTTTTGCAGTGTGTAAATCGCATTGTCGATATTTTTTTCGGAGTGGTTTAACATATTGTTTAGAGAGTTTTTTAGGACATGCACATATGGGGTTTTAGAGTCGGACGAGATACGGCATGAGTAGTGACCTCTTGAGACTTTGTCCGCGAGTATTACCATTTCACCGGCAACTTTAGTATCTTCAAGCACAGCTTTTTGGTAACTGTTTACAATTGTATTGAAGTTTTTTTCAGCCTCATTTTGCGTGTTTTCATTAAGCTCAATTTTATTTCTTTGAAACTCCATCATCTCAATAAATTCAGCTCTTTTAGCTTCGATATATGCATTTTTGGATGATCCTTTTTGCATGCCTACTGCAATAGTAATAATAAAAGTTACTATAGCTAAAACAGCATGAACGATATTTGAGTCGCTTAAAAAAAGAGATGCGATAAGAGCAACGAAAGTTACGGATATAATTATATTTTTTTGCATAGTGTTCATTTTGATTTCCTATCTTAATGTTTTGTAGAGTTCAACAGCTTCTTCGATCTCTTTTTTAGATGGTTTTCTTCTGCATGAGAGATACGTTTTTTCTTTTCTCACTTCATCAAATATAGGGTAAACCGTTGCATAAACCCAGTAGTATCCACCATCTTTTGTTCTATTTTTAACATATCCCGTCCAGATCTTATCACCCTTTACGGTCTCCCATAAATTTTTAAATGCGGCTTTTGGCATATCCGGATGGCGAACGATACTATGAGGTTTGCCTACAAGCTCTTCTAGCTTATAGCCTGCGACATTGCAAAAATCATCATTGGCAAATAAAATTATGCCTTTTGAGTCAGTTTGTGATACTAAAAAATCATTGTTTTTTAAGACATACTCTTTCACTAAAGCACCTTCTTTGTTTTTATTTCTAATTTATGGTAAAAGTTTATCATAATGAAATGAATACTTAGTTGATTTTAATTGCGAATTTTGTATAATTCCAAATTCAAAACTTAACATAAATTAAAATAAAAGTGAAGCTATGAGCAAAAAAGATTTATATCGCCCTAATGTTGCCATGATAATCGTATCAGAGAGTTATCCGCACAAAAAAGAGATTTTTTTAGCTCAGAGAAATGATCTTCTTGATGTTTGGCAGTTTCCTCAAGGCGGAATTGACGAGGGAGAAGAGATCGTAGAGGCTCTTTTCCGTGAGCTTAAAGAAGAAATAGGTACGGATATGGTTGAGGTGGTAGCCGAGTTTCCGGAGTGGATTTCGTATGATTTTCCGCCAAGAATAGCACAAAGCATGAGACCTTTTATCGGGCAGACGCAGAGATACTTTTTGGTTAAACTCCAAGAGGGCGCGACGATAGATATCAATACGAAGCATCCTGAGTTTTGTGATTATAAATTTGTAACTGCCGATGAGGCTTTAAGTTTAAGTGCCAGTTTTAAAAAAGATGTGTATGAGAGTGTCATAAATTATTTCAAAGAAGAGGGATTGTTATAGATGTTGATAGTTCAAAAATTTGGCGGAACAAGTGTAGGTGATTTGGAGCGTATCCAAAATGTTGCCAACCGCGTAAGCAAAACGAAAAAAGAGGGACATGATGTCGTAGTGGTAGTCTCGGCGATGAGCGGAGAGACAAACAAGCTTATAGATTATGCAGAGCACTTTTCAAAAAATGCTTCCCGTGCGGATATGGATATGCTTCTTAGTTCGGGAGAGCGTGTAACAGCCTCGCTTCTCTCGATAGCGCTCAATGAGATGGGTCATAGTGCAGTTGCCATGAGTGGGAGAAAAGCAGGAATCGTGACGGATATGCATCACACGAAAGCTCGTATCCAAAACATAAATCCCGTGGCGATGAATGAAGCTATTAAAGAGGGTAAAATCGTTGTAGTTGCAGGATTCCAAGGAGTAACGCAAAACGGTGACGTAACAACTTTGGGTCGCGGTGGAAGCGATCTCTCGGCGGTTGCTATAGCAGGAGCGGTAAATGCCGACTTATGTGAGATCTATACCGATGTAAGCGGAATTTTTACTACAGATCCTCGCATTGAGCCAAAAGCTAAAAAACTTGAGAAGATTTCATACGATGAGATGTTGGAGTTGGCAAGCTTGGGAGCTAAAGTTCTTCAAAACCGCTCCGTGGAACTGGCAAAAAAATTAAACGTAAATTTAGTAACAAGAACAAGCTTCTCTGATGAAGAGGGAACATTAATAACCAAGGAAGAAAATATCATGGAAAAACCGTTAGTAAGTGGAATAGCATTAGATAAAAACCAGGCCAGAGTATCGTTAATCGGTGTAAAAGACAGACCGGGAATAGCGTCTGACATCTTTACAAAACTTGCAAAAAATAATGTAAATATTGACATGATTATTCAAAATGTAGGACATGACGGCAAAGCAAATATAGATTTTACAGTTCCTGTAGGTGACCTAAACGATGCTAAAGCCGTAATGGATAGTTTTGTAAAAGAGTCTGAAGTAGATGAAGTGACGTATGATGAAAATATCTGTAAAGTATCTATTGTCGGCGTTGGGATGAAGTCTCATACCGGCGTTGCCGCAAAAGCGTTTGCAACGATGGCTGCAGAAAATATAAACATCAATATGATTTCAACTTCAGAGATAAAAATCTCTATGGTGATCGCCGAGAAATATGCAGAGTTGGCGGTTAGATCTCTTCATAGCGCTTACGAATTAGATAAGTAATTTTATGTCTGATTTCGCTCAATGGAGCTTGGATGCCATCAGAGAAGAGGGCGGCTGTTTTAGCTGGCTGGAAGAGCAGCGCTTTGACTGGACTACTACCACTTCTCAGGCGTTGGAGCAGATTCTTAGCGGTAAAACGGTTATCCTTATTACCGATGAGAAGCGAAAATGGCTTGAGACATATATACTTGATTTTTTAAACACTGCACAGATGGATCGTCCGCTTCTTCCGATACTCAGCATCGACAGCATATATAAGCACTACAACAGCGTAAGCGGCGGAGAGATGATTGATATGGTAGAAGATATGATATCGCTCTCTTACAAAGAGGACTATTTCTTTTGGTATATAGGCAGAGGCGATGATAAAAGAGCCGATATCGCAAAGAGAAAAGACACAAGCTATTTTTGGATTTTTGATGAGGATTACATAAACGCTTTTACTCTCAAATCTTACGACAAACTGCTCGATATAAAACTTTTACAACTTTACCGACTTTTTAATGCATCTCTGAGTGCTGCGATGTTTGGAGAAGTTGATGTTAACGCATAACTCCAAAAAGGGGTATATCCTTATTTCAAGCAGCGTTGAAGCGGAGTTTGAGAGGATAAGAGAAGAGTTAAAACCAAGCAGAGTCGTTGGTTTTATCGAAGATGAGTTTAAAATAGAACATGCAAAAGCGGTTCTTGCGGAGTCTTACATCAGCGAATCGCAAACAAAATATATTATTTTGGGTGCCAACAACTTTAATAATGTTTCACAAAACTCACTTTTAAAACTTCTTGAAGAGCCGCCTAGAAACATAGAGTACATCATTATATCCCCCACAAAATCAAATCTTCTTCCTACCGTACGCTCAAGAATGCCAATTGTAAAAGGTGAAACGACACATGAAGTTCAAGAGATCTCGCTTAATCTCTCTAAGATAAATTATGCAGAGGTTTTTGAGTTTTTAAAAACAAATGAGAGAGTTAAAAAAAGTGAGGCAAAAAGCTTGGTTTGGGCTCTTTTTTATAGAGCGACGGTTATAGACAAGCTGATGTTGAGCGAATCTCAGCTGCAAAATTTTGACAGGGCTTATAGGCTTTTAGAGTTAAACTCAAGACCTCAGAGTGTTTTGGCACAGCTTGTAATGAGTTTCGTAGGAGAAAAAAGTGCAAATTGAACTGCTCTCAAATAGTATTGACATAGGAAAATATCTAAAAAACATAAATGTAGATAGCGGCGGAGTGGCAATTTTATCCTCAAAAGCGTTGCATTATACTATCTTCATAAGAGATCTTCATGTCGGTGCGGCAAATATCTTAAAGCAAGATGCTCTAAGCGTTGGCGCAGACCTTGGAGTGCCTCGCGGAACGGTTGTTGCAAAAACTCCGTATGTTGATTGCATACTTATCGCAACGGCAAGGCAGTTACAGAGGCTTGGCAAAAAAGAGCTGGCACAGCCGTTTGGTTTAAAAGAGGTTGCATATAAACTCCAAGAGATCTTAAAAGTAAAAAAACCGTCTCATGCAGAAGTTATGGGTGTCATAAATGCTAACGACGACAGCTTTTTTTCGGCTTCAAGATTTAAAGAAAAGAGTGCGATAGAAGCGATTGAGAGGATGATAGAAGAGGGTGCGGATATTATAGATATCGGAGGAGTCTCTTCCGCTCCAAACTCCATTTATGTGGACAAAGCAGAAGAGCTAAGAAGAGTGAAGCCTATCCTTGACGTAATACAAGTAAAAAAACTTTACGATAGGGTAAAATTCAGCATTGACAGTTATGAGCCATTAGTGATAGAACATGCCCTAATGAGCGGTTTTAAGATTGTAAACGACATAACCGGACTTGCAAATAACGAGGTTTCGAAGCTTTGCGCATCATACGGTGCAACGGCGGTGATTATGCATATGCAAAAAACGCCTCAAACAATGCAGGAAAGTCCTCGGTATGAGCATATCCTCAGTGATATCTACTCTTTTTTAAGCTCAAGAGTTCAAGAAGCCGAGGCATTTGGCGTTAAAGATATTATCTTAGACGTAGGAATAGGGTTTGGCAAAACTCTAGAGCATAATCTTATGCTTATCAAACATCAAGAGCATTTTTTGACACTGGGAAAACCTCTGCTTGTAGGCGCTTCAAGAAAGTCTATGATAGACAAGATCTCGCCCTGCACACCAAAAGAGAGACTTGGCGGAACTTTGGCACTGCACTTAGAGTCTGTGAAAAACGGAGCTTCCATCATTCGAGTACATGACGTGCAAGAGCATGTTCAAGCGTTAAAAATTCAACAAGCATTAAATGCTATTTAGAGGTTCCGGCTATGAGATTTCCAACAATAGGTGAGATAGCAACAACAAACGTTATCTCTATAGAGAGGGACAAGAGTGTTGCAGATGCTATAAAAGTTATGTTTGAAAATGAGCATAGAAATTTAATTGTCATTGATGGCACTCTCTTTTATATCTTAACGGTAGCGGATATATTAAATATTAAAGTTCAAAATATAGATCTTAATACTCCTCTTAGAGATCTAGACCTTTTAACGGTTCAAACAATCCATAAAGATAAAAACATTTTGCAAATAGTAGATTACCTTAATTGTGAACTGGAGTATATCTGTGTGGTTAATGACGACTCCTCGCTCTATGGGCTTATTACACATACTGATATCACAAGCAGTATAGATCCGGATACTTTAATGGATAATTTTTGTCTTCAAGACTTTTTAAAACTTAGCAGAAGAGCAAGATGGATAAAAAAAGATATGAAAACATCAGATCTGCTGCAAGAGATGATAAAGAACCAGTATGAGAGCGTTATAATTGTTGAACGCTCCAAGCCTATAGGAATATTCACAACAAAAGATGTCATAAGAATTATTAAACACGATCAAGATCTAGAGCTGCCTGTAAGCTGCTATATGTCCTCTCCCGTTGATACTATAAGTAAAGACTGCTCCGTTAAAGAGGCGTTAGAGTTTATAAAAGAGAAACACTACAAAAGAGTCGTAGTTGTGGATGAGTATGGCGGTATGTCTGGAATTGTTACACAAAAAGAGCTTATATCACTTTCGTATTCAAGATGGGCAATGCTTATGAAAGAACACCATGAGGAGCTAACCCAAATAAATGCTTCCCTTTTACATAAAAATAAAAAGTATGAAGTAATGGCTTCAACGGATTCGCTTACTGGACTTTACAACCGCCGTAAATTTTCAGAGCTTTATTCATCATCTCAGGTTACGATGGAACAAAGAGACAATGAGATGGCGCTTATTATTTTAGATATTGACTATTTTAAAAAGATAAACGATACGTTTGGACATAGTATCGGAGATGGGGTGCTTATACAGATTTCTCATGCACTTTTAAAAAATCTAAGAAATATTGATATTGTCTGCAGATGGGGCGGAGAAGAGTTTGTGGTTCTGCTTCCTGCAGTAGATGTAAAACATGCGATTTTTCTAGCTGAAAAACTAAGAGAGAGCATAGAAATATTGGAGATAGATATGGTTGGAAAAGTAACTGCGAGTTTTGGAGTTACTCAGGTAAATATGGGAGATGAGCTGGAAGTTGTTATAGAGAGAGCCGATAAAGCTCTTTATGAAGCAAAGACTTCAGGAAGAAACTGCGTTAGAGCAAATTTTTAAATTTAGTTTCCCTCTCGAACTGACACCCTGTTTCTTCCGCTGTTTTTTGCATCATAGAGAGCATCGTCCGCTCTTTTTAGGATGCTTTTAGCACTGTCGCCGTCTACATAACAGCTTACGCCAAAGCTTGAAGTTGCTTTTTCTATCACCTCAAATGAGTGAGTCTCTATCTGTGCTCTTAGCAGGTTTGCATGCTCGAATGCTGATTTGAGATTTGTATGAGGAAGTATGACAACAAACTCCTCACCGCCCCAACGCCCCACGATATCTGTTATTCTTGAGTTTTGCTTTAAAATCTTTGCAATATCAATAAGCGTCTTATCTCCTACTTCATGCCCAAAAGTATCGTTAACCGACTTAAAGTGGTCTATGTCTAGCATAATCACGCTAAAAGGTTCACCGTATCTTAAAGCCATCTGTATCTCATCGGCAAAAACGTTCTCTAGCTTTAGTCTGTTGTATAGTTGAGTCAATTGATCCGTTACGGATAGCTCTTCTATGATTTTTTGATTTGTAATATCTTGTCTGATCGACGTGTAGCCGGTCTTCTCTCCCTGAGTATCGTATGTCGGAGAGATAGTTGAGTAAACCCAGTAAGATGTGCCGTCTTTTTTTAAGTTTTTTATCTCGCCGCACCATGTTCTGTTTTGCAAAAGTGTTTGCCACATCTCTTTGTACATGGACTCCGGCATACTTGGATGTCTTACGATGTTGTGCTTTTTGCCGAGGAGTTCTTCTTTTGTATATCCCGTAATATCGCAAAATGCACTGCTTACGCTTATGATAACTCCCTTAAGATCCGTAGAAGAGGCGATGACATATTTATCTACTATATTTAGATACGTTTTCATAGAAATATTTGTTTTGATAAGCTCGTTTTTCGCATCTTCAAGCTCTTTTGTTCTCTGCTTTACCTTATCTTCAAGTTCATTTGCATATTTTTTTATTGTATCTTGAGAATTTTTAAGATTTTGCGCCATCTCATTGAAGTTCTTTGCCAAAACTCCTATTTCATTGTTTACATAAAAGTCCGTATGAGAGTTTTTATCGTTTTCTATATTTCCGATGGAAAACCTTTTTACTCTTTTTGTAAGAGCGTCTATCGGAGATACGATATGCTTTGTTGCCATTACGATTGCAATGATGATAAAAACAAGAACAAAAAATATAACGATGATAGAGATAAATTCTATTTTATATATAGGCTCTAAAACCTCACTTGAATCTATTTTTGCGATAACTCCCCA